>ENA-OQER01000898-OQER01000898.1-human-gut-metagenome-genome-assembly--contig:-NODE-898-length-15609-cov-6.435603_pt1 | contig 15609 bp, 19 predicted proteins | sample MGYA00242797_ERZ504639 | MGnify/ENA primary metagenome ERZ504639 (study PRJEB26092, sample SAMD00036306) | human gut metagenome | host: Homo sapiens | study: EMG produced TPA metagenomics assembly of...
CATAGTATCTAGTAGAGGAAAATCTAAAGCTTGTTTAGCAACATTTGTAGAAAGAAAAACAAGATTTTATGTGGCAATAAAAATAAAAGATAGAACAGCTCCATCAATGCTAAAAGCAATAAAAAAATTAGTGAAAGTACTACCAAAAAAGGCATTAAAAACATTTACAACAGATAGAGGAAAAGAATTTGCATGTTATAAAGAAGTAGAAAAATTAAATATAAAAGTATATTTGCAGATGCCTATGCAGCATGGCAAAGAGGTAGTAACAAAAATTCAAATGGGTTATTAAGAGAATATTATCCAAAGAAAACAGATTTAGGGAAAATATCTAATGATGATTTAATAGAAAAATTAATATTATTAAATAGTAGACCAAGAAAATGTTTAAATTGGAATAATCCATTTAATTTATTTTTAAAAGAAATGTCGCACTTGGATTGACAATTCATCATAATATAAAAAGTACCTATAATAAAAATTATAGGTACTTAAAAATGTCATTACATTTTTTCCAGTCAATTATTTCTTTTAAAATGCCTGTTATTTTATCCAATTCTTCGTTGGACAAATCTTTTAAGAGATAGTTGATATGCTGAATGCTTGCTTGTCTAACTTCGATTTCACTATCATTGTTAGGTACATCTAAGAACAATTCAGACATAGTAATTCCTAGAGCTCTTGTTATTTTCTCTAATGTTGTAATTGTTGGACTCTTTAAATTACGTTCCAAATGACCCAAGAAGACTGGATTAATTTCAGCTCCTAACGCTAATTGCTCTGAGTTAATTTTTTTTTGTTGACGAAAAGCTCTAATTTTTTCTCCAACGGTCTTCTTCATAACCATTGCCACCACCTATATATTAACATATAGACTTATCATAAGTGTACAAATGCATTGAACACAATATACAATAGATAATAATTGGCTATTTATTAGTACTATATGTTATTTTTCTAATTAACAAAATATTTAAAGTTATCATTATTAAACTAATAGCTTTACAGATATTTTACTATTTAATTATTTTTTGTAATGCTATTCATTGTCAAATGTATCTATGTTCTCATCAATAAAATCATATAAGTAGTAAAAAAATAATCTAATCTCAATAAAAATAAATCAATAATTAATTAAAAATAAAGGAATAATATAAACCTATTATTCCTTTATTTTTTATATATACTATTTTAATTATTTACGGTTAAAAGCTCTATGTGCGATATCTTTTCTATAATATACATCTTTAAAATCAATAAGTTTTATATCTGTATAAACTTTATCTACAGCAGTTTTTATATCATCACCTAAAGCCACTACACCTAATACACGTCCACCATTTGTGACAATTTTTCCATCTTTTTTAGCTGTACCAGCATGGAAAACTAAGACATTTTCTTTTTCTGCCTTATCTAAACCTAAAATTTCATTACCTTTTTCATATTTAGCAGGATATCCACCGGCACTCATAACTACACAAACAGCAGCTTTTTTGCTCCATTTTATATCACAATTTGCAAGTGTACCATTTGCACAAGCTAACATGATTTCAGCTAAATCACTTTCTAACAATGGCAATACAACTTGTGTTTCTGGGTCACCAAAACGAGCATTAAATTCTACAACTTTTGGACCTTCTGCTGTTATCATTAAACCAGCATACAAGCACCCTTTGTATTCATAGCCTTCTTGTTTCATAGCTTTTATAGTTGGCTCTAAAATTTTTGTTTGTACCTGCTTCATTAAATCTTCTGTGATTACTGGAGCTGGTGCATATGTTCCCATACCGCCTGTATTCGGCCCCTTATCGCCGTCATACGCTCTTTTATGGTCTTGAGATGGTATCATAGGGATAATAGTTTCACCATCAGTGAAAGCCAATACAGAAGCTTCTTCGCCAGCCATAAATTCTTCGATAACTACGCTATTACCAGCACTACCAAAAGTTTTATCGCACATAATTTCATCAATTGCTTCTAAAGCTTGCTCTTTTGTTTCTGCAACAATAACACCTTTACCAGCAGCAAGTCCATCTGCTTTAATTACTATTGGTGCGCCTTCTTTTTCTATATAATTTTTAGCTTCCACTGCATCTGTGAAAACTTCATATTTTGCAGTAGGAATGCCATATTTTTTCATAATATTTTTAGAAAAAGATTTAGAACCTTCTAATTGAGCAGCAGCTTTTTGTGGACCAAAAGAAGCAATTCCCACTTTAGCCATATCATCAACAATTCCATTTGTCAATGGAACTTCTGGCCCTACCACCACTAAATCGACTTTTTTTCTCTTGAGCTACTTTTACTAAAAATTCATTATCCTCTACTGAACCTGGTATACATTGTGCTATTTTTTCCATGCCTGGATTTCCTGGCACAGCATAAATTTTATCCACAAGTTTACTTTGAGCTAATTTCCATGTAAGTGTATGTTCACGTCCACCACTACCAATAACTAAAATATCCAAAATATAACCCCCTTATTAAACTTATTAAAAGAAAACGCACTTAAATAGTGCCAATTGTTAGCATATCAATAAGTGCGCTAAAATATATTATTTGCTTAACTGAGCTGTAAGATATTCTTGAATGCAATCATCATAATGAGATGTATGACAGAAAGCTTCTTGAGCTAATTGCATACGGAATTTTCCTGTAGTGCAACCATCTTTAGCTATCATTTCAGCAACTTCATCATAATGTTTAGGATTTACTACAACTGTAACAAATTTGAAATTTTTTGCAGCAGCACGAATCATTGCAGGACCACCGATATCGATATTTTCTACTGCTTCAGCAAGAGTTACATTTGGTTTTTCTATAGTTTCACGGAATGGATATAAATTTACAACAACTAAATCAATAGGTTGAATATTAAATTTTTGCATTTGTGCTACATGACTTTGATTATCACGAACAGCTAAAATACCACCATGAATATATGGATTTAAAGTTTTTACACGACCATCCATAATTTCAGGGAATTTAGTTACATCACTAACATAAGTAACAGGTATACCAGCATCGTCAATTGCTTTCATTGTTCCACCAGTAGAAATGATTTCTACACCAGCTTCATGAAGTTTACGTGCAAATTCTACAATACCAGTTTTGTCAGAAACACTTAATAACGCTCTTTTAATAGGCATAATAAAAGCCTCCTCTTAATGTGATTATATAAAATCAATCATCAATCGTCACATGACGACCATTGACATGTATTTTTCCTGCTAAATACAATTCAATAACTTTTGGATATATTATATGTTCTTGTTCAAGCACTCTAGCAGATAAAGTTTCTTCTGTATCATCATCTAAAACAGGTACTGCTTTTTGCATGATAATAGGGCCACTGTCCATACCTTCATCTACAAAATGCACAGTACAACCAGATACTTTCACGCCATATGCTAAAACATCACGATGAGCATGAGCTCCACCAAAAGAAGGTAATAATGATGGGTGTATATTTAAAATACAATTTTTAAATTCATTGACAAAATAAGGGCTTAAAATACGCATAAATCCAGCTAAAACAACTAAACCTACATTGTATTTTTTTAATTGTTCTACAAGTTTTTGTTCAAATTCTTCTTTTGTAGAACATTTTTTTCGTTCAACGCAAACAGCAGGAATACCTGCTTTTCTAGCGCGTTCTAATGCCATTGCTTCTGGTTTATCAGTTAGTACAACACCTATTTTAGTTTTAATCTGACCATTTTCAATTGCATCAATGATAGATTGTAAATCACTACCACGACCAGAAGCCAATACACCTAAAATTATTTGGTTATTCATTGAAAACTCCGCCTTTTACTTCTACAGTTTGGTTGCCTTCAACAACTTTACCAATAATATAGGATTTTTCGCCTTTTGCTTTGAGGTCTTCTTGAATTTTAGCTGCTGCTTCTTCAGATACAAGTAAAATCATACCGATACCCATATTGAATACACGGTACATTTCGTGCCAATCTACATTACCCCAAGCTTGTAAGAGTTTGAAGATTGCTGGCATTTCCCATGTACTAGCATCTACTTCAACGCCAGTACCTTCTGGTAAAATACGGGAAATATTTTCATAGAAACCGCCACCAGTTACATGTACCATACCATGAATATCATATTTTTCAATTAATGGTAAGCAAACAGCTGGATAAAGACGTGTAGGTGTTAAAAGTTCTTCGCCTAATGTTTTACCATTTAATTCTGGGAATTTTTCTTCACCTGTAAAACCTTTTACATCAAAGCAGATTTTACGAACTAAAGAATAACCATTAGAATGTACACCACTAGAAGGAATACCTAATAAAACATCGCCAGCTTTGATTTTTTCACCAGTGATGATATTAGCTTTATCCACTACACCAACAGCAAAACCAGCAATATCATATTCGCCATCAGCATAAAAACCAGCCATTTCAGCAGTTTCACCACCGATTAAAGCACAGCCAGATTCTTTACAAGCACCAGCTACACCTTTTACTACAGTAGCTACTTTTTCTGGATCTAATTTTCCTACAGCAAGATAATCTAAGAAATAAAGTGGTTCTGCACCTTGCACTAAGATATCATTTACGCACATAGCTACAGCATCTTGACCAATAGTATCATGTTTATCAAGCATAAATGCAAGACGTAATTTTGTACCAACACCATCAGTACCAGATACTAATACAGGTTCTTTATATTTTCCACTATTTAAAGCAAAAAGACCACCAAAACCGCCTAAATCACCTAAAACTTCTGGACGATATGTTGCTTTTACGCTATCTTTTATAAGTTTTACAGAATAATTTCCAGCATCAATATCAACACCAGAATCACGATACGTAAGATTTGTCTGTTTATTATCAGTCATGTTAACCTCCAAAAAGTGCAAATTATTTTGCTCTTTGTTCAAATACGTATTTATCAGCACCAGTTACTGTTTCTTTTGACATTTCAATTGGATAAGCATTGTTAAAGCAAGCATAACACATATCTTCAGGATTAGCTGTTGTCATAGAAGCTTTAAGACCTTCCAAAGAAAGGAAATGTAAAGAATCTGCACCTATAAATTGACGAATTTCTTCAACTGATTTAGTTGCAGCGATTAATTCTTTACGTACAGAAGTATCAATACCATAGTAGCAAGGATAGCCAATTGGTGGAGAACTAATGCACATATGAACTTCTTTTGCACCTGCTTTGCGAAGCATTTTTACGATTTTACCACTAGTAGTACCACGAACGATAGAATCATCTACCATAATAACAGATTTACCACGAACAGCTTCAGATATTGCATTCAATTTCAAGCGAACAGCTGTATCACGTTTTTTCTGTGTTGGTTGAATAAAAGTACGTCCAATATAACGATTTTTGATTAAACCTTCGCAAAATGGAATGCCTGATTCATAAGAAAAACCTGTAGCAGCTGTATTACCAGAATCTGGTACAGATATAACAATATCACCTTTGAATTTACTTTCACGAGCAAGCATGCGACCCATCATAAAGCGAGCAGCATGAACACTTTGTCCATCAATTACACTATCTGGACGAGCAAAATATATATATTCGAAAACACATGCAGCTTTTTTCTGTGGAGTTGTGTATTTATAGGATTTTAAACCATCATCACCCATGACAACCATTTCGCCTGGTTCAACATCTCTAATAAATTCTGCACCTACAACATCAAGACCACAAGATTCAGAAGAAATTATCCAAGAACCTTCTTCTGTTTTACCGATGCAAAGAGGTCTAAATCCTTGTGGATCACGTACAGCTATTAATTTATTTTCAGTCATAATAGCCAAGCAAAAAGCACCTTTTACTTGTTGTACACTTTCAATGATTTTTTCCTCAATACTTGATTTACGAGAACGTGCGATAAGATTAACGATTACTTCTGTATCTATAGAAGTTTGAAAAATTGTACCTTGTTCTTCTAAGTAACGACGAAGTTCAGCTGCATTTGTTAAATTACCATTATGGGCTAAACTAATTTTTCCGCCGGAATAATTAGCAATTAAAGGTTGTGTATTTGATAATAAGCTAGAACCAGTTGTTGAATAACGTACATGACCAATAGCAATATATTGATTTTCCATATGAGGTAATTGATGACGAAATACTTCATTTACAAGCCCCATATCACGAGTAACGTCCATCCAAGCGCCATCAGTAACAGCTATACCAGCACTTTCTTGACCACGATGTTGAAGTGCATACAACCCAAGATATGTTAACATAGAAACATCTTCAGTACGAGAAAATACACCAAAGACGCCACATTCTTCTTTCCACTTATTTGACGTAATGTCAACCATTAGTTACATTCTCCTATACATATATTTTAATCATAAACCTACTCAATACATACAATATAAATGAAGAATACTAAGCATAAATATTTTATAATTTATGCTTAGTATTTTATTTAATTATAAAGTTTCGCCTGTTAAACGATGAAGAACTTCTTTATAAGCATCTTCAACATTACCTAAATCACGACGGAATCTATCTTTATCAAGTTTTTCATGTGTCTGACTATCCCAGAAACGGCAGTTATCTGGAGATAATTCGTCGCCTAAAAGAATTTCACCATGATATTTACCAAATTCTAACTTAAAGTCAATGAGATCAATATTTTTTGTAGCAAGATATTTTGTCATAACATCATTGATTTTAAGAGACATAGCTTCAATCTGATCAAGTTCTTCAGCTGTTGCCCAACCCATAGCTGTGATATGATAACGGTTAACCATAGGATCACCTAAATCATCACATTTATAGCAATATTCAATTACAGGTTTAGACATTTTTACGCCTTCTTCAAGACCAAGACGTTTTGCTAAGCTACCAGCAGCTACATTACGGATAATAACTTCAAGAGGAACGATATCTAATTTTTTTACAAGGATTTCACGGTCATTAAGAACTTTAATGAGGTGATGTTTAATGCCTTCTTTTTCTAATAAACCAAAGAAGAAATTAGTAATTTTATTATTTAAAATGCCTTTGTCTGCAATAGTACCTTTTTTGGCACCATTACCAGCAGTTGCATCATCTTTGTAATAAACTAATAATTCATCAGGATTTTCTGTTGAAAAGATTTTTTTTGCTTTGCCTTCATATAATAATTTGTTTTCCATTATTAATTGACCTCCCAAGTCATTAACTAAAATCTAAATAAAAATGAGTTATACGATTTTATATTAATTTTAGATGAATTTTTTCGTTAATTATGCTTGAAGTTGTTGTGCAACTTTTGCAGCTTTAGCTTCAACTTCTTCAACCATTTTTTCACGATATTCTTTAAGTTGTTTTCTTAAATTCATATCGCTTACAGCAAAGATTTCTATAGCAAAAATAGCAGCATTTTTAGCACCATTAATTGCCATAGTTGCAACTGGAATTCCAGATGGCATTTGTACAGTACTTAATAAAGCATCCATACCATTTAATGGAGTTGCATTAATTGGTACTCCAATAACAGGTAAAGTAGTATAAGATGCGATAACTCCACCTAAATGTGCAGCAGCACCAGCGGCAGAGATGAATGCGCCAACACCTCTTTCTTCCGCAGAAGAAACTAGGCCACGGACTTTGCCAGGGGTACGGTGTGCAGAAGCTACGATTACTTCTGTTTCTACATTAAACTGATGTAATAAATCAACAGCCGGTTTTAAAATGGGAAAATCAGAATCACTGCCCATTACTACAGCTACTTTCATTTAAATCATCAACTCCTGAGTAGTTTTATTTAATTAGTACAATAATTACTATAACAGAATAAACTTAAAACTTCAATGTATATAGCTTATAAAAATTTTACATATTTTTTATAAAAAGGATAGAAATTTTCACTCTAAGATAATTTTAAATTTTGCAAAAAATGTAACCTTGAAAACTTCTAGATAAAAATTGCTAAATATAAAGAAATAAAATTTTTTTTATATTCTTATTGTATCTTTTTTAATTTAACAAATCACTTATTTACGCTATTTTCACCAAAAATTTTCTTCTTATTTCCTATTATAATAAATAAGAAATTTTCATTTAACAAAATTAAATAGAAGTATTTTTATAAAATCAAATAATTATATAGATTATAATTATAATTATGATAGACACAATAAACATAAACTGCTATAATAAAAGCATTATATATGGTTTGCATTGTATAATAAATGTAAAAGGCAAACTTAATTTATACACTATGTAAATACATAAATACTTTAGGAGGGTAACAATGGCACTAATTGTAAAAAAATTTGGTGGCAGCTCTGTTGGAAATATTGATAAAATCAAAGCTGTTGCAAAACGTATTTTAGATGAAAAACAGCCAGATGATAAAATTGTAGTAGTTGTTTCCGCTATGGGGGATACAACAGATGACTTAATTCAATTGGCAAAAGGGATTACTAAAGATCCATATCAATATACTCGTGAAATGGATATGTTACTTACTACTGGTGAACAAGTTTCAATTTCTTTATTGACTATGGCATTTAAAGCTTTAGGACAAAAAGCTATTTCTCTTACTGGAGCATTAGCTGGTGTAAAAACTAATTCTGTTCACACAAAAGGTAAAATCAAAGATATCCAACCTAAACGTATTTTTGAAGAATTAGATAAAGGCAATATTGTTATTGTAGCTGGCTTCCAGGGTTGTGATGATTTAGGCGATCCTGTTACTTTAGGTCGTGGTGGTTCTGATACTTCTGCAGTTGCTCTAGCTGGTGCTATGAAAGCTGATGTTTGTGAAATTTACACTGATGTTGATGGCGTATATTCTGCTGACCCACGTATTGCTAAAGGCGCTCGTAGAATGAAAGAAATCACATATTATGAAATGTTAGAAATGGCTCGTTTAGGTGCTGGTGTTATGCAACCACGTTCCGTAGAAACTGGTCGTTTATACAATATTCCAATTCATGTAAGATCTACATTCACTAACAAACCAGGCACAATTATTAGGGAGGAATATACAATGGAAGAGAAAGAGTTTATTATTAGAGGGGTAGCTCATGATACTAATGTAGCTAAATTCGCTGTATTAGGTATTCCAAATACTCCAGGTATTGCACATGCAATTCTCCAAACTTGCTGAAAATAATGTTGATGTTGATATGATTGTACAAAGCATTCGCAATATGGAAAAAAATGTTACTGATATGGTATTTACTGTTACTGCTGATGACCTCGGTCAAGCAAAACAAATTGTAGATAAAGTTGCTGATGAATTAAATGCTGTTGCTGTATTAATTGAACAAGATGTAGCTAAAGTTTCTATCGTTGGTGCAGGTATGCTCGGTAACCCTGGTATTGCTGCTAGAATGTTCAAAGCTTTGTCTGATGCTAATATCAATATTGATGTAATCAGTACATCTGAAATCAGCATCTCTTGCTTAATTAAAGCTGATAAAATCAAAGAAGCTGTAAATGCTATTCATGATGAATTCTTTAAAGACTAATCATTAAATCGAATATAAATAGATATTTATAAATTAAGGGGGCATTCTATGAATTATATAAGTACACGTGGTCATAATTGTGCTGTTACTTCTGCACGTGCCATCATAAAAGGATTAGCAGAAGATGGTGGATTGTTTGTTCCTGAAAATATACCTATTATTGATGAAAAATTTTTAACTTCACTTCTTGATTTATCTTATCAAGAATGTGCAAAAAAAAATTCTTTCTTTATATTTAACAGATTTTACTGCTGAAGAAATCAATCAATGTGTTGATAACGCTTATACTACAGAAAAATTTGACACTGATAAAATTGTCCCTACAGTAGAAGTCGAAAAAAATAATTATCTTTTAGAACTTTGGCATGGTCCAACAAGTGCTTTTAAAGATATGGCATTACAATTATTGCCACAATTCATCTCTACTTCATTAAAAAAATTAGGTGATAAAGATGAATTGGTTATTTTAGTAGCTACTTCTGGTGATACAGGTAAAGCAGCCTTAGATGGCTTTAAAAACGTTGACCAAACAAAAATTCTTGTCTTTTATCCACAAGAAGGCGTAAGTAAAATTCAGCGTTTACAAATGCTCACACAACAAGGTGATAATGTATCTGTATTCGCTGTTAAAGGTAATTTTGACGACGCTCAAAGTGGTGTTAAACAAATCTTTAGTGATAGTAAATACAATGAATATCTAAATGAAAAAGGTTTTAAACTCTCTTCTGCAAACTCCATAAATTGGGGTCGTTTATTGCCACAGATAGTTTATTACTTCAGTGCATATGCTAATTTAGTTAATGATAAAAAATCACTATGGGCGATAAAGTCAACTTTACTGTACCAACTGGTAATTTTGGCGATATTTTAGCTGGTTTCTACGCAAAATGCATGGGTCTTCCTGTCAATCGTTTAATTTGTGCTTCTAACTCTAATAATGTATTGACAGATTTCTTGAAAACTGGCACTTATGACCGCAATCGTGAATTTTTCAAAACTATATCTCCATCAATGGATATTCTAATTTCCAGTAATTTAGAACGTTTGCTTTATCATATTACAAATGATGCAACTAAAGTAAAATCCTATATGGAAAAACTTCAATCAACAGGTTGCTATCAAGTTGATGAAGCAACATTAAAAGCTATTCAAGAAACTTTCTCTGCTGGATATTTAGATGATAGCGCTACTAAAAAATGTATTCATGATATTTATCAACAAGATAATTATGTAGCAGACACACATACTGCTGTTGCATGGCAAGTAGCTCAAGATTATCAAAAATCTACACAAGATAAAACACCTATGATTATATTATCCACTGCTAGCCCATATAAATTTAGTGATAGCGTTTTATCTGCTCTTGGTGAAGATATCTCCAATAAAGATGAATTTGCTTTATTAGATAAATTATCCACATTGAATAAAGATAAAATTCCTCAAGGCTTAGCTCAATTACAATCTTTACCTATTTGCATAATAATTTATGTGCAAAAGAAGATATGATTAAAGCTGTAAATACATTTTTAAATATCTAATATCTTAATGAATATTTCATAAAAATTTTACAAATAGGCGATAAATTTTACATTTTACTAGTAAATTTATCGCCTATTTTTTTCTAATATGGTATAATTATTTACAGATTTATGGAAAACGTATGATTTAATTTCAGATGTAAAGAAAAAGTAAAATTATATTTATCCATATTTTACATTTTCTTTACTTTAAAATTAAAATATATGTATCTCCATAATAATAATCGCATTCACTTTAAATATAAGTGAAGTATATATTTGATGAATAACAAGGAAAGGATAAGAGTTACTGGTATTACTATTTAGTAATATTGTACCGGAAATCGCCGGGATGTTAAGCCTTGGGAGTATTGCATCAAACATTAATAATTTTAGTGGATACTATGAACAAGGAATATTCTCTAGCTTGATTTTAGTCTAGAGATTTACAGTAACAAATGGGCATGTTCAGCTTTTTTACAAAAAAGGATACGGAATTTTATGATTTATTTTTAGCTAGTGCAAAATACTTTAACAGTAGTGCAAAATTAATCAATGATGTTATGTCTGGCAACAATAAAGCAGAAGCTAAAATATCAGATATCATTAATATCGAACATGAAGCTGATGCTGTTAACGACAAAATCATTGATAAACTAAACAAAACATTCATCACTCCTATTGACCGTGAAGACATTTATGCATTAGCTAATGGTCTTGATGATGGGGTTGACTTTCTCCAAGGAACACTCCAAAGAGCTGTTATGTATCATTTAGTAGATACAAGCAAAGCAGCTATCGCTTTATCTGAATTATTAGTATCAGCAACAGATGAAATCTTAAAAGCGTTTTCTATGCTTCATGAAGTTACAAAACATGAACACGAAATTTTAGAATGTACTTATAAAATTAGCAAGCTTGAAAGCGAAGGCGACCGTATTTATCGTGAAGAGGTTGCTTACTTATTTGAACATATCACTGACCCAATTGAGCTTATCAAATGGAAAGATATTTTGACTTATATGGAAGATACTTTAGACCATTGCGAAAAATTATCTGATTTGGTGAGAGGCGTGGTAATGAAATATGCATGAGTTACAATTTCTTATCATAGCAGTTATTATCCTAGCTTTAGTATTCGATTTTATTAATGGGTTTCACGATACAGCTAATGCTATTGCTACATCTGTATCAACAAGAGCTTTAAAACCTAGAACAGCTATCATAATGGCAGCTTTCTTAAATTTCTTTGGTGCTATGTATAGTACAGGTGTTGCTAAAACAATTGGTGGCGATATTGTAAAATCAGCAGAACATATTGATGAACATATCATTGTTGCTGCTTTAATTGGCGCTATTGTTTGGAATTTATTCACTTGGTGGATAGCAATGCCAAGTAGTTCCTCCCACGCTTTAGTTGGTGGTATCATTGGTGCTGTACTCGTTTCCACAGGTGCTATTGGCTTGAATTTCTGGGGCATTGGTAAAATTGTATTATCCTTGATTTTATCACCTATTATTGCTATCGTTGTCGGCTTTATCATTATGAATATATTTTATTTATTATTTGGTAAATTTAGGCCTCGTCGCTCAATAATAAATTCAAACGCATGCAGATTATAACAGCTACTACTATGGCTTTTTCTCATGGCTCAAATGATGCTCAAAAATCTATGGGTATTATCACACTTGCTCTTTTAAGTGGTGGTTATATCGATGTTTTTGAAGTTCCTTATTATGTAAAAATCTTGGCTGCAACAGCTATGGCTTGTGGTACTGCTATTGGTGGTTGGAAAATCATCAAAACTGTAGGTGGTCGTATTTTTAAACTCCAGCCAATATCTGGTTTTGCTGCCGATTTAAACTCTTCTGTCATAATTTTCTCTGCTACAGTACTTTCTTTACCAGTAAGTACTACACATGTCGTTTCTGGTTCTATAATGGGTATAGGTAGTGCAAAACGCATTGGAGCAGTTCGTTGGGGAACAGCTCAACAAATGCTTATGGCATGGGTTTTAACAATTCCTTGTACAGCCATTGTTGGTGCATTAGTTTATTCCTTAATGTGCTATGTATTTGGTTTATGATGACCAATTGAAAATCAAAAAACAACTGCACCCTGAAAGTTGGATAAAAACCAACTTTTGGAGGTGCGTTTTTTGTTTATAAAAGTATAAAATCATTGCCTTATTTTTAAAAATAATATTATCGTTTCTATAATGTTTTTGTTATAATATATTTAAGAAAAATTAGGAGGTGTTCTTTATGGATTGCCAAATAAAATACTCATTATTAGATACTGTCTTAAAAGAACAGAAAAATCACAAAAATTTGATAACAGCAGTAAAAATAAATAATGTCCTACGTGATGTACAAACGCAAGTTACACCAGAAGACAAAGTAGAATTCATTGATATGACCACTGAAGATGGTGTCCAAGCTTATCAACGAAGTATTTTATTTATCATGATGGCTGCTGTAAATATGCTTTATCCTGATAAAGAGGTAGTAGTAGAACATTCCGTAAATAATGGTATTTATTGTGAATTATTGCCTAAAGGTGATTTAACGCTAGAAATGGTCGGCAAAATTCAAGAAAAAATGTTTGAATTTGTTTCTAAAGCAAAAGATATAAAAATGCATTTTACCTCGTGAAGATGCTGTTGCTTTATTTAGAGAATCTCAACAAATCGCTAAATCAAAACTTCTTGAATCCTTAAAACAAGACTATGTAAGCCTTTATTACTGCGCAGGCTATTATGATTATCTTTATGGTCCAATGCTTTATAACACTTCATTATTAGATAAATTCGCTATAGACTTTTATGAGCCAGGATTGATTGTTAGAACACCTTTAATCAGCAATCCTAATGTAATTCCGCCAAAGATGAAACAAAAGAAATTATCTATGATATTAAGCGAAGCCGATAGATGGTCTTACATTTTAAAATGTAATTACGTGACCAATTTGAATGAATATATTCACTCAAATAAAATTAGTGAATTAATTCGTATTTCCGAAGCATTACACGAAAAGAAAATCGCTCAAATTGCCGATCATATAGTTGAATCTATAGAAGACCTTCGTTTAATTTTAATAGCTGGTCCATCATCTTCTGGAAAAACAACATTTGCTCAAAGATTGCGCACACAATTGCTTGTCAATGGTATAAATCCTCTATCCATATCTTTAGATGATTATTTCTTAGATAGAGATAAAACTCCTAAAACACCTGAAGGTCAATATGATTTTGAATCTATAAACGCTTTGGATTTGCCATTATTCAATAAACATATGATGGCATTATTAAAAGGAGAAAGCGTTGAATTACCTGTTTATAATTTCACCACAGGCTATCGTGAATGGAAAAATCATGTTGTAAAATTAGAACCTAATCAACCCATCATCATTGAAGGTATTCATGGTTTAAATGATGAATTAACAAGAGATATTCCTTCTCATGTAAAATATAAAATTTACGTCAGTGCCTTAACTCAATTAGCTATAGATGCACACAACCGCATTCCTACTACAGCTGCTCGTATTATCCGCCGTATTGTTCGCGATAATCAATTTAGAGGTGCTCACGCTTTAAAAACAATTAAACAATGGCCTGATGTGCGCAAAGGTGAAGATAAAAATATTTTCCCATTCCAAGAAAATGCAGATGTCATGTTTAATTCTGCTCTAATTTATGAATTAGGTATTTTAAAGAAATACGCTAAACCTTTATTAGAAAAAATTACGCCTGATTTACCAGAATATAATATATCTAAACGCTTGATTGATTTTCTTGATTACTTTGAAGATATTTCAAATGATGATGATGTACCAAATAATTCTATACTAAGGGAATTTATCGGTAAGTCATGTTTCTTCTAATAAAATAAATTATTCCATAAAAAATAAGCACTATATCAATTAGTGCTTATTTTATTTATGCTATTTAATTTTAAAATCTCATTTCTCAGGTCCTTTTGGGCCTTTAATCATGCCTAAATCCAATGTTTCCATTTTTTGATGTATTTCATCTAATTCTTCTTGAGTAATACCCAAATCATCTGCCACCACTTCCCAATTAGATGTTGGTGGATTATGCATTTCTATAATATCAGCTGGAGATTTATCTACATACATAGAATAAAGTATGCCATGAATAACTTCATCTACTTCATAATTTTGTTTAACTAAAAAAGTTACAATACTTTTATTTATATCTAATTTATTAGCTATCTGTGTTGATATAATATCATCTTGTGTTGCTTTTAAATCATTTGGTGTAAGCCCAATTAAATATTCTACACGACCCCAAGAATTATTCTCTCTTAAATTCATAACATCATCAAAAGATTTATGTGAAGCATATGCTAAGAAAGCACCTCTACGAAGTTCCGGCATTTCCCAACCATTATTATAATACGTTACTAATGTTTGCTTATCTACCCCAAAATATTCACTTATATTTTGCATTTCATTATTAATACGCATTTGTGGTGATATTCTTTCAGCTCTAGGTAATGGTCTTGCCTGTGCTGTATTATCCATAGGTAATTGATAACTTGCACTTGTTAAAATTAAACCCATAGCACTAAGAGCTAAAACTTTTTTCCATCTTTTCATATTTATC
>ENA-OQER01000899-OQER01000899.1-human-gut-metagenome-genome-assembly--contig:-NODE-899-length-15567-cov-2.342358_pt1 | contig 15567 bp, 18 predicted proteins | sample MGYA00242797_ERZ504639 | MGnify/ENA primary metagenome ERZ504639 (study PRJEB26092, sample SAMD00036306) | human gut metagenome | host: Homo sapiens | study: EMG produced TPA metagenomics assembly of...
CAAGTGTGACTGGGCGATCCGGCATCTGGAATATTTCCCGGTCGAGATCAACCGTGCAGACTATGATACACTGCTCCGTGTCCCAGGTATTGGCTATAAATCTGCCAGCCGCATTGTAAAAGCAAGACGCCACAGCACCCTCGATTTTGCTGATCTCAAGAAGATAGGTGTTGTGTTGAAACGCGCTCTTTATTTTATCACCTGCTCCGGCAGGATGATGTACCGCACGAAGCTGGAAGAAGATTATATCTGCCGCAATCTGATGGGCGATAAGACACAGATACCACGTGAGATCCGTGAGAGCGGTTATCAACAATTGAGCCTGTTCGATACCGGCTTATCCACGGAGCCGCTTCCGCTGTCGTAGATAAATGTAAAACTTTTATTTCCCTGAATATTTTTCTCAAGACAGGAGCAGGACATTATGCATGTATTTATCTGTGAAAACACACCAAACGGAATATTGACCGGCGTATACGATGCCTGGGAATTAAAGATTCAGGAAAGATGCTCCCACGCTGATATTTATCTGGTATCCGGTCAGCCGGATAATTACGAGCTGTTTTGCGACTACCACACCGTCGCACCATCCGCTGAAAAAGCCGGAAAAGTTGTTTCCACGCTAAACCGGAAGCTTGGACACGATTTTTACGAGACAATCCTTACTGCTATTTTATCCATTGATCTTTCCGGCAAGAAGAAGATGGACAAAGCGAACGCCGTGTATCAGACGATCGTTGCCGCACTTCATTCACCAAAGGGTGCCCGTGTATTGGATTCACTGAGTAATCCTTATATTTACCGTGTCTTTGAATTGTCCAGAGCCACAGCCTCCGAAGCCCACCACCTGAAAGGTTTTCTGCGCTTTTCGGAACTGCAGAACGGCGTTCTGTTTTCCACGATCCATCCCAAAAATAATGTCCTGCCAATTTTAGCAGAGCATTTTACGGATCGTTTTCCGCAGGAAAATTTTATGATTTACGATGAAACCCACCAGCTTGTGGCAGTCCACCGCGCCGGAAAGAATTATATGCTTGTAGATGCTTCGGACATCAATACCGAACTTCTTCAGAACTATTCTGAGAATGAAGCAAGATTCCAGAAACTGTGGCTGGCCTTTTTCGACAGCATTGCGATTGAAGCACGTACTAACCCCGAATTACAGGCACAGAATATTCCGAAACGCTTCTGGAAGGATGCTGTGGAGTTAAGATACTTTTGTGAATAACCTTCCCGCATTCTCCTCCGTCACACGCTCGACCTCCTCCTCTGTGATTCCTTTTAATTCTGCGATTTTTGCGATCACAAACGGAATATTGGAAGAATCGTTTCTCGTGCCGCGGTGCGGTTCCGGTGCCATGTAAGGACAGTCCGTCTCAAGTAAAATGCGCTCCAATGGGATTGCTTCCACTGTCTCTTTCAGTTTTTTTGCGTTTTTGAATGTGACAACGCCACCGACACCGATGTAGTAACCCATTTTGATAAATTCCTGTGCCATCTCTCTAGAATAGGAATAGCAATGGATGACACCCGGTATCTCCTCTGCGTGAACCTCTTTCATCACTTCCATAGTATCGGCTGCTGCATCTCTGGAATGGATGATTACCGGAAGGTTGGTTTCCCTGGCAAGTTCCATCTGCGTCTGAACCAGTAACGCTGTGCGTTCTGCACCTCTGGCTCTTTATCCCAGTAATAATCCAGTCCGATCTCACCGATCGCAACGGTCTTTGGAAGAGATGCCTGCTCTTTTAACCAGGCAAATGTCTCTTCATTCAACCCGCTGATGTCACTTGGATGTACGCCCACCGCTGCATAAATGTAATCATATTTTGCGGCAAGTTCCAGAGTTGTCTTTGTTGTCTCTATCGAAGCCCCAACATTGATGATCCTGCCGATCCCTTTTTCCGGCAGGGAACGGATCAATGCTTCACGGTCATCGTTAAAACTTTCATCATCATAATGTGCATGTGTCTCAAATATCATAGCTGCCTCTCTGTGTTACAAAATCATTTTATTTTTTCTGTGTACGCTTCCGGCGTTTTTCTTATGATCAGTACGATCAAAAGCAATACAACCGCTGCACCGCCGCCGGCATAATACAAGGTGTGATCTGCGCCGTATGTACCAGTGCAAACGCTGCCTCATATGGAATGTCTGCCACAAGGTAACTGCCGTCCTCTGTGGTTTCTGCCAATGTCCATGCATCACTGCCTGTTTCTCTGTACCAGATCTCATTTTTTCCTGAAGTGTCCGGCACATAAAAATGTGCTTTTACTGTATCATACTTTTTGTCATGCAAATGTTCAAGACTCCAGTTGTAAGCATACACGACATCTCCGTCCGGCAGATCTGTGTCACACTCTGCCATCTGGATGGAAGTGTCATCATAGAATTTCCCTTCCAGAAGAAAAACTGCTTTTTCATTTTCTGTATCGGAACTTTCACTAGCTGTATCTTCTGTTTTTGCGCCGTTTATCACTTCCGATCCCACGATACTCTCTGTCCAACGGCTGTACTCTGCCTCCACCGTTTTATTTTCCGTCATTGGTTTTCCAACCAGATCCTCCGGCCAGACTGCATAGTAACCATCTTTTTCCGGAATCTGTGGAAGATCAGATTCACTGAAGCTTCCATTATATACGATTGTCTTTACAATATCCACATTATCTTCTGCCCTGAAAGTTATCTTCACTTTATGGAATCCTTCCGGAATATTCTCAAGTTTCATGACCTCTTCATAACTTTTTTCATCTGCAATCCCCGCATAGTTGATGTTGTCAATTCCATCAAGGTCATCGCCCACAAAAATGTTACCTTTTACCTCGCCCTCTTCAGACACAGTTCCTGCGATGCTTCCCAGACCTTCCCCATCACTTGTGATCGTAGATGCAGAAACACAGTTTTTCACGGTATATCCGCTTCCGACAATGCCTCCGACATAATCCTTTGCATTTACATTACAGAGACTGTAACTGTTGGAGATTGCACTGACACTGTTTCCTGCAATGCCTCCGGCATAATCCCCGGTATCAGATTTCACAGAGCCATAACTTTCACTTCCATAGACCAGACCAAGTTCTTCTAATCCGGTAATACCACCGACACTGTTTTTCTTTGAAGTCACTTCCCCATAGTTGCTACAGCGGATGACAACATTATTCACGGTAGAACGGAGTGTAATGTCCGTAGAATCTGTAAGATCAGGATCAAACTCCGGATCGAGATCATATTCAATGTTCATCGTTCCGACAATTCCACCCACATTGAGATCGCCATTGACCATTCCGCGGTTTACACTTCCTGAAACAACACCATCTGTATCTTTTGCACTGGCTGCGGACGAGATATCTTCCATATACTCCTCATCTCCTGTCACCACAGAAAGCGTATCTCCAACCGTATTCTGAATGCTTTTGATCTGCTTACTGATCTTCTGCACATCATTTGTGACAGACTGGATCCATCATCCACTGTGTTCGTCAGCTTATCAATATCGCCGTTCGTATCTTTTTCTTTTATCTGATTGGAAATATCATCCACAAAATCTTCTGCCGTTTTATTGGAATCGGAGATTGTTCCACGAATGTTGGACAGATTACTGTTGATATTCTGCCATTCTTTTGAAACCGCCTCTGCCTGTTCTTTGTTTAAAATATGATTGTTTCCCTGGATACTATCTATTTTATCCAGAGAATTATGAATATTATTCATGTACTGCTGCGCTTCCGGGTTTGATTCCCCGATGGAATCTGAGAGGGAACCCAGAGATTCCGACAAAGTTTTCGAAGAATTATCGTACTGCTCCGACAGATTGTCCACATAGGTCTTTGCTGCTGTGGAGGTATCACTCATGGTCGAAGCAATGTTGCTTAAGGTCGTGTTGATGGAACTGACCGAATCCTGCACCTGATTTACCTTATCATCCAGATACTCCGATTCTATATACGCTCCGCCTGACCGACAATTCCTCCTACATCTTTTCGTCCGTAGATTTCCCCTTCATTGTGGCAGTCGATGACTTTTCCACTCTGGCGTCCGGCAATTCCACCCACGTTATAACCCGTGTGTGCAAAACCGATTTTTCCCTGATTGATGCATTCACTGACAATTCCAGTCGAAACACCCACAATTCCGCCCATATCATTCCGGTCTATTACACGCCCTGTGAGATTTAATGTACCAATGTCAACGCCTCCAATATCCATCGTGGTTTTCAGCTCATCTGTATTGATGCTGCACTCCGATGTACACTCTGACACAAGTCCTTCGTTATTTCCAACGATTCCTCCGGTCTGTAGTTGGTGGCTGTCACTGTTGCATTGCTCCTGCAGTTTACAATTTTTCCGGTCGGTTTGTTGATCCCTGCGATCGCTCCGACTGCTGTTTTTCCATTGACAGTTCCTTCAAAGGAACAGTTCCCGATCGTACCATAGTTCACACCGGCAATTCCGCCAATATTTTTACAGCTTCCCTCTGAAGTGATCTTACCGGAGATCTTCAGATCATTCACAACTGCGCTTTTACCCAGATAACGGAAAAATCCGTGATCCGAGCCTTTTACCTGCAGCTTCACATTACTGATCGTGTGACCGCCGCCCTCAAAATCCCCAGAGAAATATGCAACACCATTGAAATCAACCTTCGAAAGATCAATATTATGGGTAAGTTTTACCGTTTTTCCAACACTCCAGCTGTCATACTGACATTCTGTAAAAATTCTTCAAATGCCTTTTCATCGGCAATTTCGATGATCTGATTTTTATTTTCTGCCGTATCCGCACTGGTTGTGCTGTCTTTTTCTGTGGTTTCTTTTGTACCACTGCTTTCCTGTGAGGTGGCAGCCTGTATGGTCAACCGTCCGTTTCCTGCCAGAGCAGAAACGGTCAGTGTCATGGAAAAACACAGGGCAAGTACTTTCATTCTCATCTTTTTCATGACTTTTTCTCCTCCTGCTCTTCCTTTGCGGCTGTCTCTGATTCTGCAGCCACATTTTCATCCTGCGTCATTCCCGGCAGCATTGGATTTTGTGTATCGTCATGTGTGACTTCTCCATGTCTGCCCGGTATGTGCGAATCTAACGACACTTTCATCTGTCCCTGGAATACACCGGAAACATCTGCATCAATTTCTCCCTGTACATAACCTTTTACATGTCCGGTCACCCTCACTCTGCCGACAACCTCCTTCTGAGGTCGTGAAATATTCATGGCAAGGGCTGTCTTCTCAATGATAAAATCACCAAACAGCAGGATCTGCGGCAGCACAAAAAGAACCAGAATAATGGATATTAACGTACCGCGTCCCAAAGCCACACCAATGGAGCAACCGTCGGATCGGATGCAATCTCACCGATCAAAAATCCTGCACAGGTCAAAATCGTTCCGGAAGTAAAAATAGTTGGAAATGCCTGATTTAAGGATTCAGTAATCGCATCTTTGATCGGCATTCTCTGTTTCAGATCCATGTATCTGCTGGAAATAACGATTGCATAGTCGATCGTTGCACCCATCTGAATTGCAGACACGATCAGGTACGCAATAAAGAATATTGTCTGTCCTCTCATTGCCGGAACTGCAAAGTTGATCCAGATACTTCCCTGTATAGTGAGTACCAGAAGCACCGGAAGCCTGCTGACTGGAACGTGAAAAACAGGATGATCATAACAAATAGTGCCGTCAATACGCTGATCACGATATTATCCGATGCAAAGGAAGATTCCAGATCATGGTCACTCGTGGAGTTTCCTACCAGAATGACATTGTCTTTTCCAAAATATTTCGCTGCAATACCCCGGATCTCATCCATCGCATCGTAGGTTTCCTGTCCTTCCGCCGGAAGTGACAGATCTAATACAAATCTGGAATAGTCATCTCCCTGCAGCTGTAATTGCGCATCATGCAGCGTGTCATATAAGGACGTAAGCTGATCGTCAAGATCTGCATCTAATGTCACATATCCTTCCTGATACTGGTCATACAGGAACAGGAACATATCAATGATCGGCACCTCATAATCATCAATGCCGGTAAATACCGGACCATACTGCTCCTCATTGTATGCATATGCTGTATACAAAATCTGTACAACTTCTACATCCAGATCCGTCAACTCTGCAAACTGTCTTGGGTTCAGCTTATCCGTCAGCATATAATCATCATTGATCGCCACATTTGCAAGTCCCAATGCCGAGTTTACATAATCCAGTTTTTCAATTTTTCCCAATACCTTTTTCTCGGAATCATAATCCCCTTTTGGAACCATGACAACCAACTGATTGCTGGCACCAAAGGTATTCTCAATTTTTTCACTTGCAATTTTCGATTCACTCTTTTTCGCGCTTACAATGGAATTCGTGTCATATATATACTGGCAGTGATTAGATTCCCAAAATGCAAATACCAGAAACACGATAAAAACCGGCGGAATGATGTATTTGGTCAGATTTGCAAATTTACCTACAAATGTAATTTTTGGTACATAGCATTTGTGATGGGTTTTATCAATTCCTTTTGCAAAAATCAAAAGCACGCCCGGCATTAGGAAGAAAACGGAAATCAGGCTGAGTATGATCGCTTTTACCAGAATGATACCCATATCGTAGCCCAGCCGGAACTGCATAAACATCATCGCAACCATGCCGGAAATCGTGGTAAGGGAGGACGAGCTGATCTCCGGGATCGCCTTGGAGAGTGCCACTTTCACTGCTTCCTCTGCATCCAGCGTCTCATGTTCTTCCATGAAACGGTCACACAAAATAATGGCATAGTCGATTGCCAGTGCCAGCTGAAGCACAACGGCAATGGAATTTGTGACAGATGAGATCGTTCCAAACCAGTAGTTTGTGCCCATGTTTAAAACAGCCGCCACACCAAATGTGATCAGTAATACCGGGATCTGCAGATATGCTTTTGTGGAGAGCATCAACACCGCAACAATGATGACAACCGCCAGCACAAGAATAATATTCATATCCTGCGAAAGTGACTCTGCACTGCGCTCCTCCTCACCGACAGAGGACGAAACATAGACATCATAACCATCCAGTGTCTCTTTTACTTCCTCAAGCGCATCTTTGCTGATCTGTTCATCCTCCGTTCCGTCAAACGTCACACTAAACAGCGCATCCGCACCTGTAAAATGATCCTTGGAATCATCAAATTCAATCTGCTTCACGCCCTCAATATTTTCCAGATCGTCAACCAGATCTTCCGCCTGCGCATAGGTGATATTCGAGACCATGACTTTGGCACTGCCATAAGTTGTGAACTGCTCCTCCATCAGTGACAGCCCGATCCTCGTTTCACTGTCTGCCGGCAGATAGGATGTGATATCCTGATTGACCTGCACCTTATTAATAGAAAGAACACTGTAAATCATTGCCAAAACAAACAGAATTTCGATTGCTTTCCGCTTATTTACAATAAAGGAAGCGACGGTAAGCCAGAAATTCCCTTTTTCTTTTTCCTGTTTTTCTTCCATATTCATCCTCTTTCATGTTACATCTGAATCATTTTTCTTACACAGCAAAACAGCAGTTGTTTTACCGCTGATCCATTTCACTATACTTAACATTGTGTTGATTATTTTATACTGCATTATTATAATAAGGGCATCTGGTTTACTCAATAAACATATTTTTCAAAACTGTTTGTTAATTGACATATTATGTACACTGTGTTGATTATTTCAGAAAAATTTTTAGGATTATAAATTTTTAATCATAACTCCAGAAAAAATACCAGACAATAACATCACATTTTATATGAAAGGATCTCACATTATATATGGAAGCAAAAACCGACCGCCGTATCAAGCGTACCCGCTATCTGCTTGTACACGCACTCACCTCCCTTATGCTGAAAAAAAGTATCAAGGATATCACCGTAAAAGAATTGTGCGAGTCTGTTGACATCAACCGCGGCACTTTTTACCTGCACTACAAAGATATTTATGATATGTTGGAGCAGACCGAGCAGGAGCTTTTAGAACAGTTTGAGCAGGTCTTCAAAATTATCACCCGGATCATACTCCGGATTTTCCTTATCCGCTGTTTGTCGAAATTTTTCAGATCATTGACCAAAACTCTAATCTGTGCTGTGCACTGCTGAGTCCCAACGGCGATATTTCTTTTTCTGTCAAGATCAAGAAATTGTTTGAACACCAATACATACACGAATGGATGGTTGCGCATCATTCAGCTGATTTTCTGCCAACTTATGAATATTTCAGCAACTTTCTCGTTTCCGGCTGCTCCGGTCTGATCGAGTCATGGCTGGCTCATGGAAAAAAGGAGACGCCGGAGGAGATAGCAAGACTTATCAGCAAACTGATCTCTACCGGAATGACATCTGTCTATCCGATGCCTTGCGGACAGTCTGATGATCTGTAGAATTGCAGACCTTCATTTTGTATATTTTTACTAAACTTTTGTATTTTTTATCAATTAAAGCAAATTTTTGTTTCCTTTTCACACAAAATCATATATACTTATTATAGAATATTGGCTCCGGGGCAACGCTTCGGAGTTTTTGCTTCGCAAAACCAGGAGGAAAAATCTCTCCTCGTCCAATGGGACTCGGATTCTTCGAAAAAACAAGGAGGAATTATGGATTTTGTTGGTACTGTCTGGGCGCTGCTTCCGCCGGTGATCGCCATTGTGCTTGCGCTGATCACAAAGGAAGTTTATATGTCGTTATTTATCGGTGTCGTAACCGGAGCTCTTTTATATACAAATTTCAGTCCGGTTGGAACGATCGAGGCAATTTTTGAAGTTATGATGGAAAAGCTTGGGGATTCGTGGAACGTCGGCATTCTGATTTTCCTCGTATTTCTTGGCATTATTGTCGCATTGATGACAAGAGCCGGCGGTTCTGCCGCTTACGGAAAATGGGCAGGCAGTAAGATCAAGACCAGATCCGGCGCACTGCTTTCCACATTGCGCTCGGTGTCGTGATCTTGTCGATGATTATTCAACTGTCTGACCGTTGGAAATGTCATGCGTCCTGTCACGGACAAGCAGAAGATTTCCCGTGCGAAACTGGCTTATATCATTGACGCAACTGCAGCTCCGATCTGCATTATCGCACCGATCTCAAGCTGGGCTGCCGCAGTCACCGGATACACAAACGGAGATGGTTTCTCTCTGTTTTTGCAGACAATCCCGTTTAACCTGTATGCATGGCTTACCATTCTGATGGTGATTTTTATGGGTGTGACCGGCCTTGATTATGGTCCGATGAAAAAGTTTGAGGAAAATGCTGCAAAAGGTGATCTTTTCTCCGGCAAAAATGATTATGAAAATGTAAAAGAAAATATTATTTCCGCAAAAGGAAAGGTGATCGACCTTGTTCTTCCGGTCATTTTCCTGATTGCAAGCTGCATTATCTGCATGATTTATACAGGTGGATTCTTTGAGGGTGAGAGCTTCATCAACGCTTTTGCAAACTGCGATGCATCCATGGGACTTGTGATGGGTTCCTTCATTACATTAGTGTTTGTGTTTTTGCTGTACCTGCCACGCCGCGTGATCACATTCAGTGAATTTGCTGAGTGTATTCCGCAGGGATTTAAGATGATGGTTTCTGCGATCCTGATCCTTGTTCTGGCCTGGACGTTAGGCGGTTTCTGCAGTACAAAATTAGAAGCCGGCGCCTTTGTGAGCAGCATGCTCTCCGGCAATATGACTGCAACCTCACTTTTCCCGGCTATATTATTTCTGGTTGGAAGCGGACTTGCTTTTGCAACCGGTACTTCCTGGGGAACGTTTGGCATTTTAATTCCGATCGTTACCGCTATGTTCCCGGAAACAGATCCGATGCTCGTTGTCTGTATTGCCGCTTCCCTTGCCGGTTCTGTCTGCGGAGATCACATGTCACCGATCTCCGACACAACGATCATGCCTCCGCCGGTGCACAATGCCACCATGTAGACCATGTATCCACACAGCTTCCTTACGCTCTGACGGTCGGTGGCTGCTGCGTGGCCGCTATCTGGTTGCCGGATTCACAAAGAACGTATTTCTCACAATGGCAGTCGGTGTGATCCTGCTTTTTGCCGTGCTATCATTCATCCGCTACAGACAGGGACATAAATAAATTTGCAAAAAAATATATCTTAATTTCAGAATCTATTTTATAATATGGATAGTATTTTACGTATCAGTGATTACTTAAAATAATGAACTCAGGAGAAATGGAATATGAGCAGAGGTGTATTAGGAAAAAATAACTGGGCATTAGTCCTTCTGATCCTTGTCGGTGTCGTGTTAGGCGGTCTTATCGGAAAGTTATGTGCGGGCGTTCCTGCTTTAAGCTGGCTTAGTTACGGCCAGAGTTTTGGATTTGTCAATCCGATGGTGTTGGATCTTGGAATTTTAGTTCTCACATTTGGATTTACGGTTGATATCACAGTAGCCGGTATTCTGGGGATTGTGATTGCAATTATTATTTACAGGTTATTGTAAGCTCATGATAAAACGACAGATGTAATTCCAATACATCTGCCGTTTTTATTTTTTACATAATTTTATATATCCTGTTTTCTATTCTGCAATAGCCACTTCCAGACCGGAACAACGCTACGTGAACTCCTTCATAGTCAAGTTCTTCCTCTTCACTATTTGTAATCAGTAAGCAGGTTGCATCACCAATAAGTTTTTTAATTTTACAAATGCTCCGATTTCCCGTTCCCTTGTATCTATCTGGTCTAAGACCTGCAGGCTTACCTGAATTGCAAGTTTTTCTTCTGGAACATAAAAATCAATTTCAACGTTTTTTTCAAAATAAAATACATTTTCCCGTCCATAACGTCGAATCAGTTCTATTGCGACCAGGTTTTCCAACTGCGCTGAACTGCAATCCATAAGCATAAGCCCTAACAAGCCGGTATCCATAAAATAATATTTTGGCGAAGTCTCTTTTTCCACCAGCTTTGCCGCATAATTTTGCAATGTGAACAACATATAAGAGTCCATCATATAACCGACATAATTAATCACTGTCTGCTTTCCGAGTACTGCTCCTGCACTCTTTAAGATGTTGCTCAGCCTGTTAAAGGACAATGGTTTTGTAACTGATTCCGCAATCTTCTTCAAAATCAATCTTACTGCAAAATCATTAGTTATTTTATTTCTGGTTATAATATCTCCCAGATAAATGGTCTGGTAAATGCTATTTAAATATTCCCGCTTGTTTCTGATATCGACCAATTCCGGAAAAGCACCGTATTTTACATACTGATCACACATTCCAACTACTTCTGCCCTGTCTTTTGTGCTGAGCACTTCCAGATAATTTTTATCCTTCCCCTGTGCAGCCAGATATTCCGGGAACGAATATGGATATATATCTACTATCATAAATCTACCGCCAAGTGTAGATGCAATTTCACTGCTTAGCATCTTGCTGTTGCTTCCAGTAATATGAATTCTATATTTCATGTCTGCTATCCGGCGGACAAACTTTTCCCAGCCTTCCACGTTTTGAATCTCATCCAAAAAAAAGATATGGTTTATTGTCCGCGCCAGACATTTCGAGTCCGATTTCCAGGATCAGGTTCAGATCGTCTGCTGACAGTTCCAAAAGTCTTTCATCTTCAAAATTTACATAAACAATCTGTTTGAGAGGAATTCCATTTTCCTGCAAATGCTTAATCTGCTGATACATCATATAGGATTTTCCAGTTCTTCTAATTCCAACAAAGCAATAATTTACATTGTCTTCCAATGGATAGTCTCTCTTTATCATTGGATTATTTAAATAAGTTTCCTTTTGGTCAATCATAATCTGCTTTAAATAATCTCTGTTCATACGGCACTCCTTTCTGTCTGTAAGACAATTTTACCATTATTTCGTTCTGTGTATAAGACAATATTAATATATTTTTGTTCTGTGTGCAAGACAATATTGATATATTTCTGTTCTGTGTATAAGACAATATCGATATATTATTGTTCTGTATATAAGACAATATTGTCAAATTATTGTTCTGTACGCAAGACAAAATGTTTCATGAAAATTCTCATGAAACCATTTCTATTCTTTCAATTATATATTTTGTCCTGATGATCCGGTTATTATCCAAAATAGAACATCTATCACACAATCTTCGGCAGATACTCTGCCAGATACTCCGCAAAAATCCTGTGACTATCAAGCTTAAGTGCATCCAGTCATAAGGATACATCTCAATACCCGGTATGGAACCGGCATCTATAAAATGACATCCTAACCGGTCTGCAACATCCTTAAATTCTTTGGCAAGTGCTCTGGAACGCTCCACGCATTTGTCACCCATCTCTCCTGCAACAGCCGTTTTTGCATAATCCGGGTGGATTGGCGGCGGGGCTACCAGAAGAATATTCGGTTTATTACGCCATGCAGCATGCGTGTCGATTGCTTTCTGTGTCAGGCGCTCCAGACCTTTTCCGATGATAAATCCATTTGCATTAAACCGGTCTTTTGTATCATTTGTACCAAGCATAATAATCACAAGGTCGAGAGGCTCATGTGTCATCATGCACGGATAAATTGCATTCAATCCGCTCAACCCTTCAAAAACAGGATCCTCAAAAGACGTGGTCCGTCCACTTAAGCCCTCCTCGATCACATAGTAATCATCGCCTAAATTTCTCTGTAAAAGTTTTGGCCAGCGTTCCTCTACTGTGAAACGTCCTCCGGTTTTGGAATTATATCCATGAGTGTTGGAATCTCCAAAACATAATATATTTTTCTGATCCATTGTCTCATCCTCCCTGTGCTGTCATCTAAAAAATCTTTTTCCAAACAGATATATTGTACACAATCATCTTACTGCGCAAGTAACTTTTCCGCAAGGCTGACCGCTCCCATCATGCCCGCCGTGTTTGCAAGCTTTGCAGGAACGATCTCCACGATCCTAAGTCCCGGTGCGATCTGCGCTTTCACCTTCCGGTTTACCTCCGAAAGCACATACTCCTGCGCATGATGCCTCCTCCAAGAATGATCCTGGATGGATTGAAAATACAGCATAGCGTTACAAGACCTGTGCAGATATCGTCGATCCACGCATCAATCTGCTCTTTGATCTCCGGTCTGTCCTTTGCAGCAAATATTTTTTTGCCATTATCCAGAGCGCCATCGACTTTTTTTACACGTCTGACCAGTCCGGTCGTGGAAGCGCACCGCTCATAGCAGCCTCCAGACTGTCCGTTCCCGCCTTTCTTCCGGGTGGATCACCATTCCGCCAAAGCTTCCGGCAGAAAAAGAAGACCCCGGGTAAACGCTTCCGTTCATCACAATGCTTCCCCCGACACCTGTTCCATAGGTCAGACATAAAAAATCATCGCATCCAGCGCCTGCTCCTGAACGGAGTTCGCCAAGAGCCGCCGCATTGACGTCATTCTCCACTGCGGCAGGCACACAAAATTCCTCTTCCATGATCTGCTTTACCGGCATGCCTGTGTATCCCGGAATATTGCTGTTCGCATAAAAAATGCTTCCATCTTCCGTATTCACTTCCCCGGCAGTGCTGATCCCGATCGCTTCAAAATCGTGATAGGAATGGATTAGTCCTTTGACACGCTCCATCAGTGCCGCTCCGCCTTCCGATGCACGCGTCTCTGTCTCACGCAGCTCCACGAATGTCTCTCCGTTCCAGAGACCGGACTTGATCATTGTTCCCCCGATATCCACAGCCACAATTCTCATAATTCTCCTTTTTTATTTTTCGATCGCTGCCACGAATCTTGCCGTGATCTCCGCCGGTCTTGTGATCGCACCGCCGACTACCAGTGCAAAAGCTCCTGCCTCCAGTGCCTTCTTTGCCTGCTCCGGATAGTGGATATGTCCCTCTGCGATGATCTTTGCCGGGCATTTTTCGGAAAGTCATGGATGAAATCAAAATCGATGTCATCACAGCCTGTGTCTCCGGTGTATATCCACGCATGGTCGTGCCGACAAAATCGGCTCCGGCATTGGCACATGCGATTCCTTCCTCGATGGTTGCACAGTCTGCCATCACAAGCTGCTCCGGATATTTTGCCTTGATTGCCTCGATAAACTGTGCTGCCGTGCTTCCATCCGGTCTTAATGCGCTTGTTCCCTGTACCGCAAGGATATCCACACCGCATGCCACCAGCTCATCCACTTCTTTCATGGTAACCGTGATGTACATCGGTGTTCCCTCATAGTCTTTTTTAATGATACCGATGACCGGAAGGTCTACTGCTTCCTTGATCTGTGTGATGTCACGTACTGTGTTTGCACGGATTCCGACTGCTCCGGACTGTGCTGCAGCCTTTGCCATCAAAGGCATGATGCCGCCCTCTTTTGTATACAAAGGCTCATGCTCCAATGCCTGACACGAAACAATCAATCCGCCTTTTATCTGATCAAATATTGCCTGCCTGTCCATTTTTATTATTTCTCCTTTTATGAATAGTTGCTCTTTCCATTTATAAGCAATAGCATAGCCCCTCTACATTTGATTTTCAATCATTCTGCTGTTTTTGAAAGTAGTTTTAAAACGATAGAACATTTTTTTCAACCTTATTCAAAATACTCTTATGTTTTAAAAGAGTGTTTTTAACCATTTTTCTGAATGAAACCGGAGTAAAAATATAATGCTTCGGATCAGCCATTCCATACCCAGACAAATCCATACCCCCACAATACCTGCACCTAATTTTATAGATACCAGATAGCTTAATCCTACACGTACTATCCACATAACCCCAAGCGAAACATAAGAAGTAAATTTCACATCTCCCGCTGCTCTCAATACATTTGGAAGCACATTGGATGTTGACCAAAATAATACCATTGGCAGCGTTATAATAACCAGTAGTTTGTATATATCTCCAATGGTATCCGCCGGAGCCTGATATAACCCTAATATTAATTTTAAAAATGGAGCCATAACTGCTAATGACAATAAAATTGAGAACTCTCCAAGCCAAATCATTTTCTTTCCATAATTTTTTGCCATTCTTCGGTCACCGGCTCCAATACACTGTCCCACAACAGGTACCGCGAGATTCGATACCGCAAGTCCCATTGCGTAAAATACCGCAACAGTGGAATTGGCAACAGCGTTTGCAGCCACACTTTTCGTTCCAAGCTTTACAATAAACATTGATACCAGAATGGCTCCTCCGTTAAAACACAATTGCTCCATTGCAAAAGGGATACTGGTCTGAATTACTGAGGTTAAAATACTTCCGTTTATCCGCATAATATCCTTTAATCGGATACTCAGCCCACTCTTTTCCCCTAACAGACAATATAGCGCCACTCCTCCACCGATCACCCTTGCCAGATTTAAGGAGAGCGATGTGCCAATAATATCCAGTCGTAAAATATTTATAAAAATAAAACTTGCAAACAGATGAATGAGATTAATAATCATTGATAATTTTAAACATATTTTTGTCTGACCAATCCCCCGGAACACTGCTACACATCCCATATATAGTGAAAGGAAAATGCAGGAAATTGCACATCCAATCAAATATTCTGTCGCCTTATTTTTGACACAGATATCCGCATCCGCAAACATTGCATCGATAAGAGATCCCGCAAAAAAAAGAAA
>ENA-OQER01000900-OQER01000900.1-human-gut-metagenome-genome-assembly--contig:-NODE-900-length-15560-cov-13.701678_pt1 | contig 15560 bp, 15 predicted proteins | sample MGYA00242797_ERZ504639 | MGnify/ENA primary metagenome ERZ504639 (study PRJEB26092, sample SAMD00036306) | human gut metagenome | host: Homo sapiens | study: EMG produced TPA metagenomics assembly of...
TGGTTTGTTTGCCAGGATCATTGGCAAAATTAGTGCACTTACCATTCTGCAATACGTAAACTTCATTAACGACAAGCCCATTGCAGAATTAAGTATGCACTAAATTAATTCCGCCAACAGGTATATAATATAAGTTTTCTAACCAAAAACTTCGAAACACACTGTAATGATTCAACAATTATCCAAATGGATACTCTATAAGCGCTTGGGATGGACCAAGGAGATTACCATAGCCCATCCCGAGAAGTATATTATCTGTCTTGCTCCACATACCAGCAACTGGGACCTCCTCATCGGACAACTCTACGCTCATGCCGAAGGAATCAAAAGCAACTTCCTGATGAAGAAGGAATGGTTCTTCTGGCCATTGGGACCATCTTCGCAAGATGGGAGGAATACCGGTATGGCGAAGCAAGCACACCAGCATGACCGACAACCTGGCTGAGGAAGCCCGCAAGCGAGACCACTTCTGTCTCTGCATCACACCCGAGGGAACCCGTTCGCTCAACCCCGACTGGAAGAAGGGATTCTACTTCATTGCCCTCAAGGCAGGAATTCCTATCCTGCTCTATGGCGCAGACTATCATAAACGGCTCATTACATGCACCAAGCAGATTATACCATCTGGCGACCTGGATGCCGACATGCGAGAAATCAAGTTGTACTTCAAAGACTTCAAGGGAAAGAAGCCCGAGAAGTTTACGATAGGCAACATATAAAAACTCTGATGAAAGAAAAACTCTACATGATACGACTGTTGACTTGCAGTTTAGCTGCATGCTCATTCCTTTCCTTGCCCGTCGCAGCTCAGTCTGTGACGGGCAAGGTATACCTTGACGGCAACACAAGAGCATGGGAAGATATCAACTACGAGGGAGACCCATGGGTCTTCAACATGTCTCGCCCCTACTTTGTAACGCGTGGACTGCAGAACAGACACCTCTCGGTATGGGCGTCGCACGGAAGATATTATGACGGAGACCAGAGAAGATGGAAATGGCAACGCCCCAACCTCTTCGGCACTACCGAGGACCTCTTCACGCAAACCATCGTGGTGCCCTACCTCATACCCATGCTGCAGAATGCCGGAGCCATTGTCTTCACTCCACGTGAGCGTGACTGGCAGAAGCATGAAGTGATCGTCGACAACGATGATGCCTTCAAACGCCCGTATTATGTTGAGACCGTCAATGGTAAAAAATGGAAAGACTGTGATTCCATAGGTTTCGCAGCCAGAAGAAGATTTTATGAAGACAATCAGAATCCCTTTACCGACGGAACTGTAAGGAAGGCAAAAGCCACCAAGAAGAAAAACCATAGCGAGATAAGCTATCAGCCCGACCTGCCCGAAGCAGGCAAGTATGCTGTCTACGTAAGCTACCAAAGTTTGCCCAAGAGTGTGACCGATGCGAAATACATCGTCTACCACAAGGGAGAAGCAACCGAGTTTTCCGTCAACCAGCGCATGGGCGGAGGAACATGGGTCTACTTGGGCACATTCGACTTTGACAAGGGCTGCAATACACTCAACCGTGTGGTTGTAACCAATCAAGCTTCCAAACGAGGAGTGGTGACCAGTGATGCCGTACGTTTTGGTGGCGGCATGGGCAACATCCTGAGGGGCAACAACTCGAGCGGTATGCCCCGCTGCCTCGAAGGAGCACGATACTATGCACAGTGGGCAGGTGCTCCCTATCATGTATACGGAGGAAGAAAAGGAGCCAATGACTACGCCGACGACATCAACACACGCTCGCTGATGACCAACTGGTTGGGAGGCGGAAGTCCCTATATGCCAGCGCTTCAGGCAAGAAGGTTCCTATAGAACTCTCACTTGCCGTACACAGCGACGCGGGTTACAACAAGGACGGAAAGACAACCTGGGGCTCCCTGGCCATCTGCACCACCAACTTCAACGACGGCATGCTGAACAGCGGCATCTCGCGCATGACATCCAAGGACTTGGCCAAGGCTTTGCTCAAGAATCTGGTCAGCGACCTTAGACAGCAGTATGGCGAATTCTCAGAGCGTTATCTCTGGGACCGCAACTACTCCGAAACCCGTTTGCCCGAAGTTCCTGCCGCCATCATCGAGACCCTGTCGCACCAGAGTTTCCCCGACATGAAGATTGGTCAGGACCCGATGGGCAAATTCACCATAGCACGCTCGCTCTATAAGACCATCTTGAGATTTGTATGCACCAACCACGGTCTGCCTATGTAGTTCAACCCCTTGCACCCAACAATTTCTCGGTAGAGATTGATGCCCAAGGAACAGCCCACCTGTCATGGAGTCCACAGACCGACCGCAGCGAGCCTACTGCCCAGCCTACATCGTATATTCTGTATACAGCTATGGGTAAAGGAGGCTTTGACAACGGACAGATCATTAAGGGGGCCTCTTGCAGCATGAACTTGAAGCCGGGCGAACTCTATACTTTCAAGGTGGCGGCTCTCAACAGCGGTGGGGAGAGTTTCCCAACCGAGAAACTTTGTGCGCGATACGAGCCAGCAGCCACCAAGACGGTCTTGATCGTCAACAACTTCCATCGACTGGCAGCGCCTCAGGTGATCGACAACGACTCCCTGCAAGGATTCGATATGGAACAAGACCCTGGCGTAAGCTATGGATTGACGGCAGGATGGAGTGGTAAGCAACTTGTCTTCGACCGACAGAGGATGGGCAACGAGAGCAGTTCCGGCTTGGGCTATTCTGGCAACGAACTGGCAGGAAACTTCATTGCCGGCAACGATTTCAGTTATGTGGAAGAACATGCTCGCAGTATAGCTGCCAGCCAAAAATACAATGTGGCAAGCTGTTCGAGTGAATGTGTCGCAGCAGGAAAGGTGAAGATGAATGCCTACCCCGTAGTCGACCTCATCAATGGTTTGGAACGCTACGACGGTTACACACCCACCTATTACAAATCGTTCACCCCTACCCTGCAGCAACGGCTCAAGGCTTATACGCAGGGAGGCGGAGCCTTGCTGGTAAGCGGTTCCTATATAGCAGCGACATGACCACACCCGATGAGAGGAACTTCCTGAGCGATGTGCTGAAAGTAAGTTATCCAACCAATGACAGCATCACACAGACTACCGACAGCGTATCGGGCTTAGGTCTACGTTTCGCTTATTACAACACGCTCAATGACAGGCATTATGCTGCCACACATCCCGATGTACTCTTGCCGACAACGACAGTTGTTACCGCTCCCTTCAGCGCCATGGTTTACACATCAGGCAGTAGCGCTGCAGTAGCATACAGGGGAAATGACTATCGCTCATTCACCATGGGGTTCCCCCTCGAATGTATCAACGAGGAAAAGACTCGCACAAGCATCCTCTTGGGAATACTCCGTTTTCTGACAGAGTAGGAACAGAGGCGCTAAGTTTGCGCTTGTGTAAGCTGAAGATAAAAGTTCAATAAAGATAAAAACAACAACATAAAAACAGAAAGACTATGTACAAAATTCAAGCAAACCAGTCAGGCACACGCTCTATAGAAGTGAGCGACCTACACCTTGAGACCATCGACAAATACCAGTTGCTCCGCAACCTCGTAGACAGCAACGGCATCATCGACGAGGGAGTATTGGAGAAACTCAAGCTCAACGTACGTGCCCTGCTCGAAGCGGACAACTGCCAGGACAAGGCATTGCTCGACTTGTGTCTCGACGTCATCTACAACAGTAACATGAAGGCACTCGGCCTTCACAACCTCGTCCTGCTCTATGTGGACTGGCTCGACAAACGTGCCGCCAACGAGGCAGAAGACACAAACGCAATAACAGACTAAAACGTAAGAATGGAATACAGACTGACAGATTTTCTGCCTACCACTAAGAAGGAATGCGAACTGCGAGGATGGGATCAGCTCGATGTCATCCTCTTCTCTGGCGATGCTACGTGGATCATCCATCCTTCGGTCCTGCCGTCATAGCACGCACGCTCGAAGCTCATGGATACAAAGTAGCCATCGTACCTCAACCCGACTGGCATGGTGACTTTAGAGATTTCAAGAAACTGGGACGTCCCCGTCTCTTCTTTGGAGTTTCGCCAGGCGCAATGGACTCGATGGTAAACCGCTACACAGCCAATCGGCGTATGCGCAGCAGGATGCTTTCAGTCCAGACTCACGTCACGACATGCGCCCAGACTATCCTTCTATCGTCTACACACAGATTCTCAAGAAACTCTATCCCGATGTTCCTGTATCATTGGGCGGCATTGAAGCCTCCATGCGCCGCATCAGTCATTATGACTACTGGCAGGATAAGCTGAAGAAATGTATTCTTTGTGATTCGGGTGCCGACATCATCCTCTATGGTATGGGTGAGAAGTCTATCATCGCCTTGGCCGAAGCACTCGACAGCGGTCGCACAATCAAGGAGATAAGAGACATTCCGCAGACAGTCTTTCTCTGTCGCGAGGACGAGATCCCCGGCGGTATCAAGGAAGATGACATCATGCTGCACAGCCATGAGGAATGCCTGCAGAACAAGAAAGGACAAGCAGAGAATGTACGTCATCTGGAAGAAGAATCGAACAAGGTTCATGCCCAGCGCATGATCCAGCCCGTGGATGGCAAGGTGGTGGTGGTCAATCCTCCATTCCCTACCATGACAACGGAGGAACTCGACGCCTCCTTCGACCTTCCCTATACCCGATTGCCTCACCCTAAATACAAAGGTAAGACCATACCTGCCTACGAGATGATCAAGTTCTCGGTCAACCTTCACCGTGGCTGTTTCGGTGGCTGTTCCTTCTGCACCATCTCTGCACATCAGGGCAAGTTTGTAGTTTGCCGCAGCAAGGAAAGCATCCTCAAGGAGGTGAAAAAGATTATCCAGATGCCCGACTTCAAGGGTTATCTGAGCGACCTCGGCGGACCATCAGCCAACATGTATGGAATGCATGGCAATAACCTCAAGGCATGTGAGAAGTGCAAACGACCTTCTTGTGTGAATCCACAGATTTGTCCCAACCTCAACACCGATCACAGCAAACTGCTCGACATCTATCATGCCGTGGATGCTCTGCCCGGCATCAAGAAGAGTTTTATCGGCAGTGGTGTGCGCTACGACCTGTTGTTGCACAAGAGCAAGGACGAGAAGATCAATGCCGCAGCCCGTCAGTACACCCGCGAACTCATTACCAAGCATGTGAGTGGTCGACTCAAAGTGGCACCAGAGCACACCAGCCCAGAAGTACTGAAGTTCATGCGCAAGCCGTCATTCGACCTGTTCTATGAGTTCAAGCGCATCTTCGATAGCATCAATAAGGAGGAAGGACTCAACCAGCAAATCATCCCTTACTTCATCAGTTCGCATCCCGGCTGTCATGAGGAGGATATGGCTGAGTTGGCTGTCATCACCAAAGGACTCGATTTCCATCTGGAGCAGGTGCAGGACTTCACTCCTACACCCATGACCATCTCTACCGAGACTTGGTATACTGGCTATGATCCCTACACGCTCGAACCAGTGTTCAGCGCTAAGACTCCAAAGGAAAAACTTGCCCAGCGCATGTTCTTCTTCTGGTACAAGCCGGAGGAGCGTCGAGCTATTGAGTCAGAATTGAAGCGCATTGGCCGTTCCGACCTGATAGCCAAACTCTACGACAAACCATTGAGAGGTGGAAAAGGCAGAATGTCTCAAGCTCATTACGACGACAAGGCCATTGGCTCTACTTACGACAATCCAGGAGTAGGACGTGGAGCCAAAGGCAAGCGTGGCAGCAACCGACAGGAGAATCAGCGTGGAGCCTACAGACAAGACTCACAACGAGGCGGCTATCGTCAGAATGTACAGAGAGGAAAAAACGAATATGCTCCAAAGGGTTATGGCAACGTGGGTTGTTACGACGAAGAGAAATATCTTAATGATGGCAAACCGCTGAACGGAAAGTCTGCCAACATCCGTGATGTTGTGGCAGCTGCCAGGGCCGAATTGCACGAAGCCAAAGCCAAGGGTGCCGGCTACTTCAAAAACAAAAAGAAGAAAAGCTTCAATCCCAACTTCGACAGCAACAACCGAAACAAAAGAGGAAAGAAATAAAGGAGTTTCATAAAACACCCGTGCGCAAGTATTCCAATAATTACAAATGATATTTGTTGGAATACTTACGCTTGGCTTTTACTGGTGCACCATGAAAACCACCACCGATACTTCCGCCACTAAAGCCTCGGCTGCCGCCAGCCACACCACAATAGTCAGCCCACCGCGCACGGATACGGTCTACATAGTCGGCAGTTTCCGAACCACGCATATATCCATATTTCACTACTGGGTCGCTGTAATAAGCAGGCTGAGACAATCGCAATACAAACTCGCGTACATCACCCCAGTTGTATGCATTCCTGCCATGTTTACGTGCCAAAGACATGGCATCACGCACATGATGGAATCCACCATTATAGGCAGCTAAGGCAAAAAGTACACGCTGCGATGGGTCTCCGATATCAGCGAAATGACCCTGCAGTTCAGCCATGTATCTTGCAGCAGCAGCCACATTAGCCTCAGGTTCATGCACCTGACTCATGGGCAAACCTAAGTGAGCGGCTGTAGAAGGCATAATCTGCATCAGTCCGCAGGCGCCAGCCCACGACTTTGCATTCGGGTCGAAGCAACTCTCCTGATAACACTGGGCAGCCATCAGTCGCCAGTCCATACGGGCAGCTCCGGCATACATCTGGAATAATCTGTCGTATTTAGATATCACACCTTTAGAACGATTGAGGAAAGGAGAGTAAACATGACGGCGGATGCTGCGTGAAGAAAGCAAGAAGCTCTCCTCCTGTTTCACCTCTGCTATCATCTTAGGCTTGAACCAACTGTTGAGGGTATCGGCAAGACTCTTGTTGCCAGCAGCTACCGACCATTGTTCATCATCAGTTTTCACACCACAGAAGAGCAATCCGCCCTTCGCCTTCACACGAGCCAAAGGTACGGCTATCAGGTCGCCTTCGCCTTTCTGCAACTTACTCACCATTTCAGCCGTGTCCTTACATTCCTCCACACGTAACGACACACCAATCTGTTGCGCGAACTTCTCGCATAACAAATATTGCAATCCCATTCCATGCCCATGATAATCATAATAGGTGGTAGGTCCATTCACGGTCAGCATGATGAGTTCACCACCCGACACGATATCATCGAGCGACAAACCCTTGCCTTGAGACTGAGGAGCAGGCCCATCAGAAACCTCTACTTCCCCCACGGGCGTACCCCATGGAGTAAGCTCTGGTTGTTCCTTTTTTGAGGAGCATCCCAAGAGCATAAAACCTGCAACAAATACAAATAAATATTCTTTCTTCATGTTTAATGCTACAAAAGTACAAATATTCTTGCATATTCGGGCAAAAATCTGTACTTTTGCATTGATTTTTAATAAAAATGAAGAAATATGTTACGAATAGCAGTGCAGTCAAAGGGTCGTCTCTTCGATGACACCATGAATCTTCTCTCGGAAGCAGACATTAAAGTAAGTGCCTCGAAGCGTACGCTCTTGGTACAGTCAACCAATTTCCCTATCGAGGTGCTCTACCTTCGCGATGATGATATCCCTCAGAGCGTGGCATCAGGAGTAGCCGATATCGGTATCGTTGGCGAGAACGAATTTGTAGAACGTGGCGAGAATGCTCAGATTATCGACCGTCTGGGTTTCAGCAAGTGTCGCCTGAGCCTTGCCATTCCTAAGAAGATCGACTATACCGGTCTGAAATGGTTCGACGGCAAGAAGATAGCCACCTCCTACCCCAACATCCTTCGCAACTTCATGAAGAAGAACGGCATCAACGCCGACATTCATGTCATCACAGGTTCTGTAGAAATCAGCCCGGTATCGGTTTGGCAGATGGTATCTTCGATATTGTCAGCTCAGGCTCTACCCTTATCAGCAACAATCTGGCTGAGGTAGAGGTCGTGATGAAGAGCGAGGCTCTCCTCATCGGCAACTGGAACATGGACGAGCAGAAACATCAGATTCTCAACGAGATGCTGTTCCGCTTTGAGGCAGTACGTTCAGCCCAGGACAAGAAATACGTGATGATGAATGCCCCTAAGGATAAAATTGATGCCATCACTGAGGTGTTGCCAGGTATCAAGAGTCCTACCATCATCCTCTTGCCGACGAGAATTGGTGCTCTATCCATACCGTTCTCGACGAGAAGCGTTTCTGGGAAATTATCGGTAAGCTGAAGGAATTGGGAGCACAGGGCATCCTGGTAACTCCTATCGAGAAAATGATTTTGTAACAACCACTTGCAAATATCTTTGCATAAATAGTAAACCGAAGTTTCGCATGTGGTTCAAGTACGGGCTGAAGGCCCAAAAGCTCTTAGCCCAGGGCATCGCCTGGGTATAATGGCAATCAGCAATGCGCCCTGTAAGGGCAACAGCTTTATATATTGCCTGGAGTTTTAAAGCTTTTGCCCTTACAGGGCGACAGGTTTCCGCCCCAAACAACCCAGGGCGATGCCCTGGGCTAAGAGTTTCTGCCCTTTCAGGGCGTATGGGGCTTACTTGCGAAACTTGAATATATAAAACTTAAATTGGAATGAAGGTAATAAAGTATCCTGCAAAGGAAGAATGGAAGGAACTCGTTAAGCGTCCGCACCTCGATGTATCGCAGCTCAATGCGACTGTTGAGGGAGTTTTGGAAGACGTAAGAAATCATGCGATGAAGCCGTGAAGCGCTATGAAGAGAAATTCGACCATGCCCATCTCGACAGTTTGTCTGTATCCGAGGCTGAGATGGACGAAGCAGAACACATGGTGTCGGCTGAGCTTAAACATGCACTGGAGCTCGCCCATCATAACATTGCCCGATTCCATGAAAGTCAGAAGTTTGAAGGAAGCAAGGTGGAAACCTGCCCTGGTGTGGAGTGCTGGCAGAAAAGTGTCGCCATACAGAAGGTGGGTCTCTATATACCTGGAGGTACAGCTCCTCTTTTCTCTACCGTACTGATGCTTGCCACACCAGCCAAGATAGCTGGTTGCGAGGAGATAGTTCTCTGTACCCCTCCTAACGCAGAAGGTAAGGTAAACCCAGCCATCCTCATGGCTGCCAAGATAGCCGGAGTCAGCAAGATTTTCAAGGCTGGTGGTGTTCAGGCTATCGGTGCCATGGCTTATGGTACAGAGAGTGTGCCAAAGGTGTATAAAATCTTTGGTCCTGGCAACCAGTTTGTGATGGCAGCCAAGCAACATGTCTCACTACACGATGTGGCGATAGACATGCCAGCAGGTCCATCTGAGGTTTGTGTCATTGCCGATGAAAGCAGCAACCCTGTCTTTGTCGCTGCCGACCTGTTGTCGCAGGCAGAACATGGTTTCGACTCTCAGGTGTTCTTCATTACCACCTCCGAAGAGATGATTTCTAAGGTGGTAAAAGAGGTTGAACAACAGTTGGAACGTTTGCCACGTAAGGAGATGGCACTCACGTCGTTAGACAATTCGAAGTTCATCCTCGTCAAAGACAAGCAGGAGGCCATTGACCTGAGCAATGCCTATGCTCCCGAGCATCTCATCATAGCCACAAGCGACTACGAGCAGTTGGCAGAGAAGGTGTTGAATGCTGGAAGTGTATTCTTAGGCAACTATGCCTGTGAGAGTGCCGGCGACTATGCCAGCGGTACCAATCACACCTTGCCGACTCATGGCTATGCCTTGGCATATAATGGTGTAAATCTCGACAGCTACAATCGCAAAATCACATTCCAGCATCTCAGCAAGGAAGGCATCCGAAGCATCGGCAAGGCTGTAGTCACAATGGCAGAAAATGAACAGCTCGAAGCCCATGCCAACGCCATGCGACTGAGAGTGGAAAGCCTTGGTGAAAGGTAAAAAGGTAAAAAGGTAAAAAAGTAAAAAGTAAAAAGGTAAAGAAGCGTTTCATATGCTTTTTTACCTTCAATTTTCTGATAAAATCATAATGAAAGAACTGAAACAACTTTGCCGAGAGAACATATGGAACTTGGCACCCTATAGTTGCGCCCGCAATGAGTTTAGTGGTCGCACAGCCCGCGTCTTCCTCGACGCTAATGAGAATCCATACAACGACCCATACAATCGCTATCCAGACCCCTTGCAGCTCGAATTGAAGAAACAGCTCAGTAAGGTGAAGGGCGTGGCAGAAGACAAGATCTTCTTGGGCAATGGTTCAGATGAGGCCATCGATTTGGTTTACAGAGTGTTCTGTCGACCAGACAAGGACAATGTAGTGGCCATAGCTCCCACTTATGGTATGTATGAAGTGTGTGCCGACATCAATGACGTGGAATACCGCCCAGTATTGCTCAACGAACAGTTCCAGACCACAGCCGACCATCTCTTAGCGGCCTGCGACGAGAATACCAAGGTTATCTGGTTCTGCAGTCCCAACAATCCAACCGGCAATCTCATTTCACCCGACACCATCGATGGCGTATTGTCACGTTTCGACGGCATCGTAGTAGTCGACGAAGCCTATAGCGACTTTGCCAAGACCCGCCCCTACCGCCTGCAGTTGGCAAAATATCCCAACCTCATCGTGCTCAACACCATGAGTAAGGCATGGGGTTGTGCTGCCATCCGTCTGGGCATGGCATTTGCAAGCAAGCAGATAGTCGATATATTCAATAAGGTGAAATACCCTTACAACATCAACCTCCTCACCCAGCAGCAGGCACTCGAGGTTCTGAAAGATCCCTATCAGGTAGACGACTGGGTGAAGACCATTCTGCAGGAACGTGGCAAGGTGATGGCAGCCTTCACCGACCTGCTATCTGCGAGAAGGTTTATCCCACAGAAGCCAACTTCTTCCTCGCAAAGATGACAGATGCTACAGCCATCTATAACTATTTGGTCAATCAGGGCATCATTGTGCGCAATCGCAACAATGTGCAACTTTGTGGCAACTGCTACGTATCACAGTGGGCAAAAAGAGCGAAAATATCGACCTTTTGGCTGCACTCCGCCAGTATTGAGAAAAAAAGCCATGCTCCTTTACAACAAATTACACGATTTAGAGTTATTATATAATAAGAAAAGAATATTAATAGCATAATTATCTAAAAAATTAGCATACGATAAACAATGAAGAAATATATCATATTTGCGCTCATGCTCTTGTCTGCAGGTTCAGTAATGGCCCAGTCAGGCATGACGGATGATCAAGTGATGAGTTTTGTAGCCAAGGAGCATAGTGCAGGCACCTCTAATTCGCAGATTGTCACCAAGCTGATGCAGCGTGGTGTCGACATTTCTCAGATTCGCCGAGTTCGTGAGAAGTATGAGAAGATGCAGAAGCAAGGTTCTTTGGCCAGTGCTACCGACCGCACAGGAGATGCAAGTCGTCTGCGCAGCAATAATGGCAAGACACGTTCCGACTATGGAAAACAGTCCGACAAAGAGGCTGCCAACTACTCCAACTATCGTGTGCAAGCCCAGCGCGACTATTCTTACAGACACACTTACGACAGCAATGACGAGGAATATGGCGACATGCAAAACGAGCTAAATGGCATTGTGCCCGATTCCACACAGATGCTCAAACAGTTGTTGGCTCAGCAGGCTAAAGATAAACATCGCGTTTTCGGCCGTGACATCTTCAATAACAAGGAGTTAAGCTTCGAGCCTAACATGAACATCGCCACCCCACAGAACTATCGTCTGGGGCCAGGCGATGCAGTTATCATTGATATTTACGGAGCATCTCAGCGCACCATTCAGAGCACAGTTTCTCCCGATGGCGAAGTAACCATTGAGGGTTATGGCCCTGTCAATGTCAGTGGACTGACTGTAGCACAAGCCAATGCCCGCTTACGCAACACACTCGGAAGCCGTTATCGCAGCAGCCGTGTGAAACTGACAGTAGGCCAGACCAAGACCATCATGGTCAATGTGATGGGCGAAGTAAAGGCACCGGAACCTATACCCTATCAGCCTTTGCCACCGTGTTCCATGCCCTGTATATGGCAGGAGGCACCAACAACCTCGGAACCCTGCGCAACATCAAGGTTTATCGTCACAACCGACTTGTTACCGTAGTAGATATCTACGACTATATTCTCAACGGCAAACTGACAGGCAACGTTCGCTTGGCCGATAATGATGTCATCGTGGTGGTCCATACGACTGCTTGGTCAACATCAGCGGAAAGGTAAAGCGCCCTATGTTCTACGAGATGAAGAAGAACGAGAGCCTTAACTCCGTACTCAAGTATGCCGGTGGTTTCACAGGAGATGCCTATACCAAGGCCGTTCGCGTGAATCGTAAGACAGGCAGAGAGTATTCAGTATTCAACGTAGAAGAATTCGATTACGCCAACTTCCGTATAGCTGATGGCGACTCTGTTAGCGTAGACTCTATCCTGCCACGTTATGCCAATACCGTAGAAATCAAGGGAGCTGTGTTCCGTCCTGGCATGTACAACTTGGGCGAACAGATCAACAGCGTTCGCACTCTCGTAGAACATGCAGAGGGACTCACCGAGGAAGCATTTACAGCCCGTGCCGTAATGCATCGCATGAAGACCGACCGCTCTTTGGAGGTAATCAGCGTCGATATTGCAGGCATCATGAGTGTAAGGTGGCCGACATCCCATTGAAGGAGAATGATGTGCTCTTCATCCCTACCCGTCAGGACAAGATGATAGAACGCACCATCACCATCCGAGGCGAAGTAAACTATCCTGGCACATACAAGTATGCCGACAATGAGACCATCGAGGACTTCGTTCTTCAGGCAGGCGGACTCACCGACAAGGCATCTGTAGTGAAAGTCAACGTAAGCCGTCGAGTCAACAATCCGAAGGCATTGCGTCCTGACAGCATCATTGCCAAGAGTTTCGAACTCACCCTGAAGGACGGTTTCGTTATCGACGGCACACCAGGCTTTACCCTGATGCCATTCGATGAAGTCTTTGTCCGCAAAAATCCAAGTTATACAGAACAGCAAAATGTAAGTATCGAAGGAGAGGTTGTGTTCCAAGGTGCCTACACCATGACCAAGCGTCCTTCACGTCTGAGCGACCTGTATCACATGGCTGGAGGCGCTACCGATCATGCCTACATCAAGGGAGCCCGTCTTCTTCGTCGCACCAACCAGACAGAACGCGACTGATGTACGCTATCTATAAAAAGGAACGCGAAAATCAGCAGAAGAACCTCCTTCAGTTGGCTGCCAGCAGCAACAACGGATCCGCCATGCAGCAGTCAGCCGAAAGTGCCAAGAATGCAGAACTCGAGAAGTTCAATATTCCAGACGAGTACCCAGTAGGAATCGACTTGGCAGAAGCACTCAAGAATCCTGGCTCTGACGAAGACTTAGTATTGCGTGAGGGCGACCGCCTCATCGTACCACAGTACGACGGAACCGTTAAGATCAATGGAGCTGTTATGTTCGCCAACACCGTGGCATACGTCAAGGGCAAGCGAGCAAGCTATTACATAGACGAGGCTGGCGGTTTCGCATCAGATGCAGTCAAGAGCAAGGCATACGTCATCTACATGAATGGCAAGGTGGCAAAGGTAAGTCATGGCGCCCGCATCCAGCCAGGTTGCGAAATCATTGTACCATCCAAGCTGAAGCGCAAGATGAGTGTTGCCGAAACCATGAGCCTTGGTTCCAGCATGTCGAGCATCGCCGCTATGATAGCTACCATCGCCAATATGACGAAGTAAGAGCATGACACCTCAAACGAAGGAGTCATTCTTATGAAATATCCTATGCGTTGGTTAATGGGATAAGTTGTGATAAATAACTAAAGAAATTATGGAAGCAATCAAGAGATTACCAATAGGAATATCCGACTTCAAGACCCTACAGAGAAGTCAAAAGTATTTTGTTGACAAAACAAAGTACTTGCCATTATTAGAGAAGATTTCAAATTTTCTCTTCTTGATACGTCCACGTCGTTTTGGCAAGAGTTTGTTTTTGTCAATGGTAGCCGATTACTTCGATTGCGCCAACAAAGATATCGAAAAAGAATATCAAGGCACATGGATAGAAACACATCCTTTAGAATCAAAAGGCAAGTTTCAGATTTTGCAATTCGACTTTTCCCAGGTTTTGGACAGAGTAGAGAATCTTGAGGTCGACTTCAACACATACTGTTGCAGTTGTCTGAATCAATTTGTTCAGAAATACCAGAACTATTATACAAAAGACACGGTAGAATGGGCTTTGGCAGCCACTACTTCCAAGGACAAAATCAACATTCTGTCCAAAGAAGCCAAGGAGCGAGGCTATCATCTTTATCTCATCATTGACGAATACGACAACTTCACCAACACCGTTCTCAATGAATTGGGCGAGGATACCTATCATAACATGACCCACAGCAGTGGTTTTTACCGCAATGCCTTCAAGATATTCAAACCGAACTTCGAACGTATTCTCTTTATGGGTGTCAGTCCTATCACCCTCAACGATTTGACCAGTGGCTTCAACATCGCTACCAACATCAGCCTTCATCCATGGTTTAACATGATGTTAGGCTTCAGCGAAGAAGAAGTACGCCAAATGATATCCTACTACATATCTGTAGGACTTATCAAAACGAATGATACTATTGGAGTCACCATCAGTGAGGATGAAAAGATCAATGCGATCATAGCAGAGATGAAACCATGGTACGACAACTACTGCTTTTCAGAAGACCGATACAATATCGATCCGAGCATGTACAACAGCAACATGGTACTCTACTATCTCAACAACCTCATCACAACAGGAAAAGCTCCCAAGGAGATGGCAGATCCAAGTTGTCGTACAGATTATGCCAAGTTGAAGAACCTCGTAAGGCTCGACCATCTGGATGGCGACCGCAAAGGAGTCCTGATGAAGATTGCCGAGAAAGGCTTTATTGATGCCTCTATTGCTGATTCTTTTGCAGCAGAGGAAGTAATGAATCCTGACCGTTTCGTCAGTCTATTGTACTACTATGGAATGTTGACTATTGGAGGAACCGACCTTGATGCACTTCATCTTGTCATTCCCAACAACACCATCCGCAAGATGTATTACGACTTTCTGGTAGAACAGTTTCAGACAGTGCATAGCTTGGATCTCAATGACTTATCAGCAATGTACCGTAAGGCAGCACAAGAAGGAGAATGGCAACCTCTATTTGAATATCTTTCCAGTTCATACTGGAAAGACAGCAGCATCAGAGACGGCATTCAGGGAGAACGCAACATACAAGGTTATTTCAACGCCTATCTTCATCTTTCAAAGCTCTTCATTGCGCATCCAGAGATAGAGGCAAATCATGGCTATTGCGACTTCTTCCTGTTGGCAGACACAAAGAAATTCTCCACCCTCCGCCACAGCTATATCATAGAGTTGAAGTATCTTCCATCAAAGGCAACGGATAGAGAAGCAAAGACAGCAAAGGAACAGGCTGTAGAACAATTAAACAAATATATAACAGATACAAATATACAAAGTCTGACTGCAGGAACACAACTTCACGGAATATACCTCATATTCCAGCAAGGTAATGCGACAGAGATAGGAGAAATATAAAATATCTGAATCAAAACAAAATAAATCAGATATTTTTGCATTATAT
>ENA-OQER01000902-OQER01000902.1-human-gut-metagenome-genome-assembly--contig:-NODE-902-length-15547-cov-2.303372_pt1 | contig 15547 bp, 19 predicted proteins | sample MGYA00242797_ERZ504639 | MGnify/ENA primary metagenome ERZ504639 (study PRJEB26092, sample SAMD00036306) | human gut metagenome | host: Homo sapiens | study: EMG produced TPA metagenomics assembly of...
TGATTGTACTTGTATTTTTCCATTGTTTATAATGTGCTGTTTACCCCAGCTATTATTGTTATATTGTTATTATTATTGTTGCTGTTGTTAATGCTGCTGCAGTATTTTGAGCTGTTATTGTTATTATCTGTCATTGTAATCCTCTTTTATCTATATTTATACATTATTCAGGGGCAGAATATCTTTTGACCCTGACATCTTAATATACAATATAGACAGATTATCATATCATTTGCATTTAATCAAATATAAAAAACACATTTACATACCAAATTTATATGAATAAAGTATTGACAAATACTTCCATAGAGATTAAAATCTAATCCATATTAAACAAGTAGGTTTATAGTTTATGTGATTGGAGATGAAGATATGAGATTTAATACTGCATTACTTCACGGAGATTTCAGAGGAGATAAGAAAACGGGAGCTACACAGACACCTGTATATCAATCCAGTGCATTTGAACATGCAAGTGCAGAAACTCTTGAGAAGATATTTAACAATAAAGCACCTGGTTTTTCATATAGCAGAATAAGCAATCCGACTGTTGATTCGTTTGAGAAGAGAATGACAGCGCTAGAGGGGGGCGTAGCAAGTGTTGCCTGTGCATCGGGCATGGCAGCCATAACAAATGCATTTACTAATATATTAAGAAGTGGTGATGAGATAGTCTGCAGCGCAAGTCTTTATGGTGGAAGTATAGATCTGTTTAAGGATCTTGAAGCTTTTGGAATAAGGACACATTATGTTGAAAATAACAACATAGAGCAGTTTGAGGCTGCTACTAATGAACATACCAGATTGTATTTTGCAGAAACAATAGGAAACCCAAGGCTGGATGTTACAGATATAAGGCTTCTGTCTTTGGCAGCCCACAAAGCAGGGGTACCGCTTATAGTGGATAATACAGTTGCTACAGCATATCTTATAAAACCGATTGAATACGGAGCAGATATAGTTGTCAACTCTACATCTAAGTATGTGAACGGCAACAGTAATTCTATCAGTGGCGTTATAACTGACTCTGGTAATTTTAAGTGGGATAGTGTAAAATATCCGGGTATGAAAGATTTTGCCAGATTTGGTCCATATGCATATACAGCTAAGCTAAGAAATGGGATATATAGAAATACAGGTGCCTGTCTGTCGCCACAGAATGCTTTCTATAATATACTGGGCATAGAAACTTTAGGACTGCGTATGGAACGTATTACTGATAATGCATTAAAGCTTGCAGAATATCTTGATAAGAATTATAATTTCTTAAATGTTAACTATCCTGGCCTTGAAAGCAGTGAATTCCATGAGATAGCACATAAGGAACTTCACAACGGATATGGTGGAATAATTACTATAAGAACTGGAAGTAAGGAGGAGGCATTTAAGTTTATCAATGCATTAAAGCTTCCACTTAACGTTTCCAATATAGGAGATACCAAAACGCTTGTTATTCATCCTGGCTCAACTATCAGTGCTCATAGCACTGATGAAGAAAAGAGAATTGCAGGTGTATATGATGATCTGGTAAGGATAAGCGTTGGAATAGAGGATGTTGAAGATCTCATAGAAGATTTCACACAGGCAGTAGAATTCATACAGCATGCATAGAGGCTTGTCTGATATACAAACACATTATTAAGCCCATAAAGGTTATGATGATTATGTGAAATGCATATTCATATTGATGGTTAAATAGGATTAATGGGCAGACGGAGGAAATTATGGCTAAGATTGATTATTCGACACTTAAAAAAAGGCGGATTTATGAGACAGAAACAGAAAGGGTATTTTTCACTTAGAATCCAGGTTGTAGGTGGTAATCTTACATCTGAGAATATCAGGGCTGTTGCTGATGTCGCAGATAAATATGGTAAGGGATACGTACATATGACGTCAAGACAGGGTGTTGAGATTCCTTTTATCAACTTTGATAATATTGAAGAGGTAAGGGCAGAACTTGCAGATGGTGGAGTTAAGCCTGGTGTATGTGGTCCAAGGGTAAGAACGGTTACAGCCTGTCAGGGAAATGCTGTATGTCCTAGCGGCTGTATAGATTCATATGATATTGCAAAGAAGCTTGATGAACATTACTTTGGAAGAGAGCTTCCTCATAAGTTTAAGTTTGGTGTTACAGGTTGTCAGAACAACTGTCTTAAGGCTGAAGAGAATGATATCGGCATAAAAGGCGGTATGGAAGTAAGCTGGATTGAGGATAAATGCATCAACTGCGGGGTATGTGAAAAAGCCTGTCGTAGGGGTGCTATAAGCTGTGCTGACAATACAGTTACTATTGACAGAACCAAGTGTAATAACTGTGGACGTTGTGTTAAGGCCTGTCCAACAGAGGCATGGGAAGGAAAGAGTGGCTTTATTGTATCTTTTGGCGGACTTTTTGGAAATCATATATATAAAGGTGAACAGCTTCTTCCTCTTATCACAGATGAAGAAACTCTTTTCAGAGTCACAGATGCGGCAATAGGCTTCTTTGAAAGAAATGCTAATGCAGGTGAAAGATTCAGACTTACTTTACAAAGACTTGGTGAGGACGAATTCAGAAAAGAAATTAGGGCTGCTTACGAAGGTAAGTAGTATGCTTGCAGATACATCAGATGTTTTGCAGCTTTTGTTAAGATATTCTAAAAGCTATGAATTTCTGATGTATCTGGAATAAAAAGATATATCTGGAACAAAAATAAGAATTCCAGAATAAATTTAAAATTTCACATTGTATAACAGAAAATAATGTGGTAATATATAACATATAAACATATAGAGATACTAGGAATGTAGATTAAAGCGCTTTTATATGTATATAATAAAAATAATGGTGCCAGATGTTCTATGAAGGAAGGGAGAATAGTTATGGAAATAGAAGGAATTAGTATTGATGATACAGTTGATATAACTGATAAGGTATGCCCGCTTACATTTGTTAAAGCAAAGGTTGCTATTGATGAGCTGGATGATGGTGAGATAATCGCCATACGTATGAATGATGGTGAACCAGTAGCTAATGTTCCAAGAAGTATTAAAGATGAGGGCCATCAGATACTTAAGCTTGTTAATAACGAGGATGAAACTTATACGCTTATAGTTAAGAAGGTAGAAGATTAGAGCAGAAAAGAGGATTAATATGGCAGAAAGAATTAAGTTACAGGATTTTGATGAAAAAGTACTGAATAGTTCACTTCCAGTTCTGGTTGATTTTTATTCTGATAGCTGTGTTCCATGCAAGCGCCTTGCACCGGTTCTTGGAACAGTAGAGGATGAGAAGGCTGGCAGTCTGGTTGTTTATAAGGTAAATATCAACTTCGATGCTGATGCAACACAGAAATATGATGTAAGTGCGGCTCCAACACTTGTGCTATTTAAGGATGGAGAAGAAAAGGCAAGACACACAGGTGTGTTAAAAAAGGATGACTGGTAAGCTTTATAGAAGCTAATTCATAAGCTTTTAGCATGTAAAACATACTTTTTACATATCATTATTCAGTTAAATATATTTATGACATAAAGGCAGGAAAGAGGTAAAATATGCAGTTAACAGTATCAGGAGTAAAGAAAGAATATGAAGATGGAATAACACTTCCAAAGCTTTTTGAATTCGAGAATGTAGAAACACCAGAATATGTAACAGTTTCAATCAATGAAGAATTCATTCCAGGTGACCAGAAGGAAACGTACCAGTAAAGGATGGAGATAATGTTGAATTTTTATATTTCATGGGCGGTGGACAAAGATAATAAAGGAATTGTCATTTAATGAAAGAAAAATATAAGTTTAGAAGGAGAAAATATATGGCTTTATCAGATGAGCAGATAGAACGTTATTCGCGCCACATTATATTAAAAGAAGTTGGTGCTAAGGGACAGAAGAAATTACTTAATGCTAAAGTGCTTATAATAGGCGCAGGAGGACTTGGTGCACCAGCAGCTATGTATCTGGCAGCAGCAGGTGTTGGAACAATCGGTATAGCTGATGCGGACGAGGTTGATCTTAGCAACCTGCAAAGACAGATCATACATCATACAGCTGATGTAGGAAAGGCTAAAGTCCAGTCAGCTAAGGAAACTATCAATGCGATGAACCCCGATGTCACGGTTAATACATACAGAGAGTTTATAACAAGTGAAAATATCATGGATATTATTAAGGATTATGATTTTATTATTGATGGTACTGATAACTTTCCAGCTAAGTTTTTGATTAATGATGCATGTGTAATGGCTAAGAAGCCTTTTTCACATGCTGGTATTATCAGATTCAAGGGTCAGCTTATGACTTATGTTCCTGGTGAAGGACCATGCTACAGATGTGTATTTAAGAATCCACCACCAAAGGATGCGGTACCTACATGCAAGCAGGCTGGTGTTATCGGAGCTATGGGAGGTGTCATAGGAAGTCTTCAGGCTATGGAGGCTATCAAGTATATCCTTGGAGTAGGAGAGCTGCTTACAGGATATCTTCTTACATATGATGCTATAACACAGGAGTTCCATAAGATTAAGCTTCCTTCTAATACAGATGGCTGTGCTGTATGTGGTAAGAATCCAACTATAACTGAGCTTATAGATTATGAACAGGTAGTCTGTGAAGACCACTGATTTTAAGTTTATGCCATAAAAGGAAGGAGGTTTTGCAAGGTGATTACATTTAATAAAAATGATTATGATAAAATTCTTGAATATGCAAAGGTTAATCTTCCAGAGGAAGCCTGTGGCCTTATAGGTGGAACAATAGAGGATGGTAATAAGTATATAAAGAAAGTATATCTTCTGACTAATATTGATCATTCTAATGAACATTTTTCAATGGATCCTAAGGAGCAGCTTGCGGCAGTTAAGGACATGAGAGCTGAAGGATTAGTTCCTCTTGGCAACTGGCATTCGCATCCTGAATCTCCTTCAAGACCATCAGAAGAGGATAAAAGGCTTGCATATGACAGTAAAGCAAGTTATATGATACTTTCTCTTATGAATGCAGATGAGCCAGTGCTTAACTCATTTCATATAGAAGGAAATGTTTCTGAAAAAGAAGATTTGCATATTATTTAGAGATATGATATATAATAATGGATGCAGGTAGTCGTTAATTCCGATTGCCTGCATTGTTTATATAGATTATGAGTGAATTGTATAGCAATAGAAAGGTGCATTTATGACAGAATTAGAAAATATATATGATGTGGTTATAGTGGGTAGTGGACCAGCAGGTTTGTCAGCAGCTATATATGCTAAAAGGGCAGGACTGAATATTCTTGTAATAGAAAAGGAATATATGGGTGCAGGACAGATTGCATATAGTGATAAGTAGATAATTATCTTGGTATTCCTGCGGTAAATGGTTTTGATCTTGGAGAATGTTTTAGAAATCATGCTATATCTTTGGGAGTGGATATAGAAGATGGGGAGGTTACAGGAATAACATGTACTGATGGTAAGATAAATACAGCTCCTTCATGCAATAAGCTTTTTGTGGAAAATTGTACTTTCAGATGGCACATATAAGCTTTCAAAAACAGTTATATACGCAGCAGGAAGTCATCATCGTCATCTTGGTATAAAAGAGGAGGATGAATATATAGGAAAAGGTGTTTCATACTGTGCTGTATGTGATGGTGCATTTTATAAGGATAAAAGTGTAGTTGTTGCAGGAGGGGGGAATAGTGCTCTTGGTGATGCTCTGTATTTGGCTGATATATGCCACGATGTGTATATTGTGCATAGAAGGGATGAATTCAGAGGTAATGCAGCTACTCTTAAAAAACTGCAGGAAAGAAAGAATGTTCATATAATTACCAATGTAAATATACAGGCATTAAGAGGGAAAAAAAAGCTTGAAGAGGTGGTTCTTAGTGATGGACAGGTCATAAAAGCAGCAGGTCTTTTTGTAGCAGTTGGCATGGAGCCTGAAACAGATATTCTTAAAGGTATTGTAGAACTTGATAATAATGGATATGTTGTTGCAGCAGAGGATTGTGTTACTTCAGCAGGCGGTTTTTATGCTGCAGGGGATATCAGGACAAAGCAGTTAAGACAGGTTATAACAGCTGCTGCTGATGGTGCCAATGCTGCATCACAGGTGATTAAGTATCTTAAATAATTCAATTGAAATTATCTGCTTTATATGTTATATTCATTATCCGGTTATGTTTAAAATGTTAAATAAAATGATGTGAGTGTCAAAAGTGAATTTTGCCACTTACTGATGTATACATGATTATTGGAGATATATATGGGTAATAATAACAAAAGAAAAACTTCAGCTATGGATATGACAACAGGTTCTATTCCATTAAATATACTTAAATTCAGTATTCCACTTATGCTGGCACAGATACTTGAAGTGCTGTTTAATATGTCAGATGTTGCAGTTGTAGGAAAGTTTTCAAGCTATGAAGCGCTTGGTGCAGTTGGTTCCACATCGCTTCTTGTTACATTATTTACAGGCTTTCTTATTGGCATGGGTTGTGGAGTCAATGTAAGAACTGCCCAGCAGCTTGGTGCAGGTCAGAAGGAAAATGTAAGAAAAACAATCCATACATCATTTATTTTAAGTCTTTTAGTTGGAATTATAGCATGTGTGTTATGTATAACAGGAGCAAAATTTTTCTTAACACTTATGAATACAAAGCAAGAGCTTATATCCGGAGCTGTTTTATATTTCAGGATATATGCACTTGGAATGCCTGCTATGGCAATATATAATTTCGGCAATGCTGTTATGAGTGCAAGTGGAGATACGAAAAAACCGCTTATATATCTTTCGTTTGCAGGCGTTGTTAATGTATGTCTTAATCTTATATTTGTTATAGGAATAGGTATGGCAGAAGATGGTGTTGCATTTGCAAGTATAACAGCACAGTATATATCAGCTTTTTTGGTTGTTCTTAATCTGTTTAAAAGAAAAGATGAGGATGTCTGCAGATTAAGAGTAAAGGAATTAAGATTATATAAAGGAGTGTCAAACGTTATATTGATGCTTGGAATACCAGCCGGAATACAGAATGCTATATTTGCTATGGCTAATCTTTTTATACAGACAGGTGTCAACTCATTTAGTGCAGTTATGGTATCAGGTAATGCAGCTGCGGCAAATGCTGATGCACTTATATATAATGTTATGATGGCTTTTTTATACAGCGTGCTCAAGCTTTATGGGACAGAATATGGGAGCACATAATAAGAAACGTATGTTAAAAAGCTATATAATAAGTATGTCCTATGCCTTTTTAGCTGCAGCTATACTAGGTGGGCTGCTTATCATATTCGGAAGACAGTTTTTATCATTGTTTACAAGTGAGCCACAGGTAGTAGAAGCTGGTATGCAGAGAATTATGATTATGGGTTTTTCGTATGCCTTGTCATCTTTTATGGATTGTACGATAGCGGCATCAAGAGGTATTGGAAAGACAATAGTACCAACTATAGTCGTTATTATCGGTTCATGTGTATTCAGGGTTGCCTGGGTATATACAATATTTGCATATGTCCATACGATTCCATCCCTTTTCTTATTGTATCCTTGTTCATGGATGATAACAGCAGCTGCGGAAATAGCTTACTTTTATACGCTGCTTTTAAAAAAATTATCGTTTGATTGATTTGTTAAAAGAAAATCAATCAAAGATAATTTTAATTTTAGTTAATTTTATTTGATTTCTTCTGCCATTTTTTCCATATCTGCAATATTATTATCGTTCATTGTGGATTTTATTGTTACAATATCAGGACAGATTGTTATGTTTTTCATGCCCTCAAAGGCTGTCTTTAACCATCTTGCAGCGGTAGGAGCCCATGAGCCGTTTTCTATGATTCCGACTTTACGTTTCTGGTAAGCTTTATGTGAAAGTCTGTTAACAAAATCCTCCATAGGTGGGAATACGCCGCCATCATATGAAGCTGCTGCCACAATAAGACGTCCATAACGAAAAGCGTCTTCGACAGCTTCTGCCATATCATCCCTTGTAAGATCTGTAAATGCTACTTTTTCATAGCCATTTTTCCTTTAGAATATCTACCATTTTTTAAGGCAGCGGTTTTAGTGTTGCCATGGATAGAAGCACATGCTACAAGGATACCATCATCTTCTGGTTCATAACTGCTCCATGTAAGGTATTTTTTCAATATAATAATTAAGATTATCCTTAAGGACTGGTCCATGAAGCGGACATATAGTTTTGATATCAGACCGGCAGCCTTTTTTAATAATGTCTGTACAGGCGCACCATATTTACCAACTATATTAAAATAATATCTTCTTGCTTCACATGTCCAGTCTTCATCAGTACACAGTGCACCGAATTTACCAAAGGCATCTGCAGAGAAAAGTACCTTTTCTGTTGTTTCATATTCCAGCATGACTTCTGGCCAGTGAACCATAGGAGCCATTATAAATACAAGTTTATGTTTACCAAGTGAAAGCTCATCGTTTTCTGCAACAACCTGGCAGCGTTCATCAAGATTATCAATGTTGAAAAACTGAGGAAGCATAGCTTTGGCTTTAGCGCTAAGAACAAGCTTTGCATCAGGATATTTATCAGCGAGAGCCTTGATGTTAGCTGCATGATCAGGTTCTAAGTGAGATATTACGATATAGTCAACATCTCTGCCATTAAGAGCTGCATTAAGATTATTAAACCATTCTTCTGATTTCTTTCGTCTATAGTATCCATAACAGCTACTTTTTCATCAAGTATTATATATGAATTGTAAGCCATACCATTTGGAACCTTGTACTGACTTTCAAAAAGATCAAGAGTAGTATCATCAGCACCAATATATTTTATTGAATCTGATATAAATGTGTCTGTCATAATTAAGACTCCTAAAAAATATTTTAATAATGATAATCATTATTGTTTTGCATTATATTATATAATAACATATATGGAAATAAATTCAAATGTTAATTATCAATTTTTTTCATCGATTCTTTTTTTGAGAATATCAAAAGTTCATTTTCAGTGTTGATATTTTCATTGCCTAAGTCGGCACAGGCTGTTTTTAATATCAAAGGGCAGTCTTTTATCATTAAAAAGTATATGCTCTGGCGCAGCTTTTTTGGAAGTAATTCAATACGTTCACAAAAGTTTTTATAATCAAGCTTGTTTTCAAGTACGAAAAACGTATCAGGACTATATCTTACAAATAGCAGATCAATATCAGTTTCATCATGAAAAATCTGGTTTAAAAGAGAGTAAAGACTGCATATAATTCCAGAGGCAGCCATACTTCCTTCAGACTGAGTTATGTCATATAAATGTCTGAGGTTGATAAGCGCTGTGTTTGATCTGTGGGTTTTCTTTGCTTCACATATAAGATTAGGAAGATGTTCAGAAAGATAATCCCTGTTATAGGAATTCGTTTCTTTATCCTGCAGAAGCTGACTGTTAAAAGCGTTAATAGCACTTATAAGCTTCTTTCTTGAATTAGAAGAGTTATAACGGTTGTATGTGTAAGAAAAAAGCTTGACTATCTCTAAAACAAGAGCTTTTCCATCAACAATAACAGGACGTGATGTTACCTGATATATATTGTTATCAACTACATCAAGCTTTGACTGGGTCTGTTTAGTTATAAGAGCTCTTGCTGAGGTGCAGTTCTGGCATTGGTATGGAGCGTTCCATACATCATAGCATTTATTCGTTAGAGAAGTGCCATCTGTTTTATTATCTTCAATCTGTGTAACGCAGCATTCAAATGGATTAACAAGCCGTACACTGTCAAATGAGCGGGAAAGTATATCCATTTCTTGTGATATTTCATTTTTTGTGTATGAAATCAACTCTTTATTGCTGTTTACAGAGTCATTAGTATGAATGTTTTCGTCATTATAAATATCATTATTATTCATAAACTGTTCCTGCCTTTTAAAGTTAAGTAGATATTAGCATAATTTTTAACGAAATCCAACTAATATTTGACTTTTATATGGCAAAATTGTATTTTATATATTAAGATGTCAGGGTTAAAAGGTATTCTGTCTCTTACATCAGATATAGACAGAAGGGAAGATGATAATGTTAGATAGTGTGTTAAACATGTCAAAAAAACAGATAGAGGATGCTATCAGGATATTGAATCCGTGCATGAATGATTATTTATACGTGTTCGATCTTAAGGAAGATTATTATGTCATATCAAAGCATGCAACAGAAAGGTTTATTCTTCCATCTGATAAATTCTATAATGCAACAAAAAAACATGAGGATTTTGTATATCCAGAAGATATTTCTATGCTTGGTAAGGAAATAGAACAGATTAAAGCTGGTAAGAAAAAGTTCCATGACATGAAATACAGATGGCTGGATAAGCATAATAATCCAGTATGGATTAACTGCAGAGGTTCAGTTTTGTTTGATGAAAATACCCAGCCACATTACCTGGTTGGATGTATTAATGAAATAGGTGTAAAGCCGGAGGCTGACAATGTAAGTGGTCTTCTTGGTGAATATGCACTTGACAGATATATTAAAGATACCTGTACAGATAATATTCCAGATGGCTTTATTATAAGAATGAGTATAGATAATTTCAGTACAATTAATGCTGATTTCGGAATGAGCTATGGGGACTTTATATTAAAGAGAACTGCAGAATGTATATTAGAGAGTATAAAACCAACACAAAAACTTTTAAGGCAGGATCAGATGAATTTATTATTGTTGATTTCAATGGTTCTTCAATAAACGAGGCAGTTGATATATATAAGCAGTGTAAAAAACATATTAATAACTTCATTGAAAATAACAGATATAATACTATATATACTTTATCAGCAGGTATTATTAATACAAGGGATATAACACTTGAAGAAGAAAACTATGTAAAGTTGTCAGAATTTGCTTTAAAAACTGCCAAAGATAATGGTAGGAATAATTATTATATATATAGTAAGACTGACTATGACAGCTATAAAAGAAAGCTATACATAAGTAAAGCACTTCATAATGCTGTCAATGAAGATTTTAAAGGTTTTCAGGTGTTTTATCAGCCGGTAGTTGATGCTTCTACATATATGCTCACAGGTGCAGAAGCTCTTATGAGATTTTCCATAAAAAAAGAAGGCGTGGATGAGTGTGAATATATATCGCCAGTGGAATTCATACCTGTTCTTGAAGAAACTGGTCTTATAATACCAGCTGGCAGATGGATACTTGAGCAATCTGCAAAACAGTGCAGTATCTGGAATGAGCATGTAAAGGATTTCAGGGTAAATATTAATGTGTCATATATCCAGGTTATGAAAAGTGATGTTTTTTCAGATATAATGTCGGTTATAGATAAATATTCATTACAGCCATCATGCATCGGAATAGAACTAACAGAAGCGGATACCTTGACTCTAGTACACATTTTAATCATTTGTGGAGAAAGCTAAAGGATAATGGTGTGTATGTTATTCTTGATGATTTTGGAACAGGATACTCAAACCTTCATTGCCTGAGTGATCTTAAACCCAATTATATTAAGATAGACAGAACATTTACATTAAAGGCACTTAAAAATAAATATGATTATGAGCTTATGACATATATAATAGATATGGCACATTCGCTCGGACTTAAGCTGTGTATAGAAGGTGTTGAAACATCAGATGATTTAAGACAGCTAAGAGAACCTGGTGCTGATTATATACAGGGATATCTTTTTGGAAAGCCTTATCCGGCTGTGGAATTTGAAAAAAGATACGTCAATGATGAAAAACTGAATAATGAAAATTAAAACTAGAATTTCTGAGCTATAGAAAATTTAATACAATGTTAATACTAAATGGGGTATATATGATACTCCAGAATGGAGGAAATTATGGAAAATAAAGCTAAAACAGGCAGGAAACTTATAATGATGGCAGCTGCATTTTTTGCACCTTTGCTTATAGTCATGATAGTTATCTTTATTTTGTTAAACAATAATATTATTGGGGTTTTACCAGCATTTATTATTATGCTTATAGTATTTGGCATAGTTCTTTTGCGTATTATTAGTGTTATAAGGAGTGTTGTTATTCCTATAAGGGCTGCGATAACAGGAATTTCAGCAGATGATAAAGCAAATGAAAAGGTTAATGAAAAACTTCAGAAGTTATCTTCAAGAAATGATGAGACAGGAGAACTGGTACGTAATATCCAGAATACGTTTGGTGGTATAACAAACACTATATCGGCAATAAGAACGGCAACAACTGAGCTTGAACAGGTATCAGAAGAGTTTGTCAAAATGTTCAGCCAGATGCAGGAAGTTGTAAACAATACTAATTCGGCAGTAGATACAATCACAGGTAATACAACAGTCCAGGTGGATAAGGTAGAGGATATAAAGGTGAAAACTGATTCAATAAGCAGGGCTGTAGATAATATACATAAGAATATTGAAGGGCTTAAGGAGAGCGTGGATACCGTTACTGAATGTAACGATAAAGCGGCAGACATCATGAAAGAACTTATATGTATAAGTGAGAAAAGCGGACACGCCATGGAAGAGGTCAGCAAAGAAACACAGCGTACAAACGAATCTGCACAGGAGATAAGAAAAGTAACAGAGATTATAGCTGGTATATCAAACCAGACGAATCTTCTTGCACTTAATGCCAGCATAGAAGCAGCAAGAGCAGGTGAGAATGGACGAGGATTTGCCGTAGTAGCTGAACAGATAAGAGCACTTGCAGACCAGTCAAGGGAATCAACTGAGCATATTAATAACATAGTTAATGGCCTTATTGAGAATTCTGATATAAGTGTTGAGACAGTTAAGAAGGTAACAGATGCATTTGAAAAGCAGGATGCAAAGATTAAGGATACAGAGGCTATATTTGGAACACTTAATTCAGAAATAAACCGTGTTGGAGATGCAATAGGTGGAATAACAGGTGAAGTAGATGATCTTGAAGAACATAAGAATAATATAGCTTTAGGAGTTGATAATCTTACAGAGTTTGCACAACAGAATGCACAAAGCGGAAAGATAACAAGGGATAATATGAAGAATCTGGAGAACGTCATGGCCAGCTGCAAATCATCTACAGACAGAATAGTAGGTGTTTCTAACGAACTTGTTAAAGAAATAAAAAGTATTAGTAAAGCAGGTCTTAAAAAATAAATCTAATAATGACTAAAGCGTAATAATTTTACGGTAAAAGGTTTAAAAGTCTTATCGTGTGGGTACGATAAGACTTTTTTGGTTATTTTTGGTTAAAGATAAAGTTTATCACTAAGCGGAAAATATTTAATCAGCTATTGACAAACACTTAAACATTTGTTTAAATGTTTATATAAGAAATGGTTCTATATGAATCAGACTATATATATTGTTGTTATAGAATTGTAAAGAAAGGGTAAGCATATACAATATATGCGGGTATTTATTATGAAGAAGACTTATGGAATCGAAGTAGACTGTGCTAACTGTGCTTTAAAGATGGAGGAGGCAGCTAAGAAACAAGTGGTGTTAAGGATGCCACAGTTTCTTTTATGACACAGAAGATGAAAGTTGAATTCGAGGATGGTGCAGCAGCTGATACAGTTATGCAGGAGGTTTTAAAGAACTGCAAAAAGGTAGAATCAGATTGTGAGATTTTTTTATAAGCTGAATCTGATTGATATGAAAGGTTGTGGTTTATATGACTAAGAAACAAAAAAAGGTGCTTATAAGAATAATAATTGCTTCGGTATTGATTATTCTTCTTAAACTGGTATTTCATTTTGTTAATGTTAATAAGTATGTAGAACTTATCGCTTTTCTTGTTCCATATTTTATTATTGGATATGATATATTAAAAAAGGCTGTATATGGGATATTTAACAGACAGGTATTTGATGAGAACTTCCTTATGGCAATAGCAACAGTTGGTGCTATAGCTCTTGGCGAATATGTTGAGGGAACGGCAGTTATGTTGTTTTATCAGATAGGAGAACTGTTTCAAAGCTATGCAGTTGGAAAAAGCAGGAAGAATATCACAGCACTTATGGATATAAGACCTGATTATGCTAATATTGAGGTTGATGGGAAGTTAGAACAGGTTGATCCTGATGATGTTGAGGTTGGCAGCGTTATAGTTGTTAAACCAGGAGAAAAGATTCCTATTGATGGCATTGTAGTAGAGGGAAGCTCTACACTTAATACAAGTGCCCTTACAGGCGAAAGTGTACCAAGAAGTGCTAAAGAGGGTGAAGAGGTTATAAGTGGCTGTGTTAATCTTACAGGGCTTCTTAAGATTAAGACAGATAAAGAATTTGGTGATTCAACAGTATCTAAAATACTTGACCTGGTAGAAAATTCCAGTATGAAGAAATCACGTTCAGAAAATTTTATAACAAGATTTGCAAAAGTGTATACGCCAGCTGTATGTATAGGAGCACTTGCACTTGCTGTTATTCCACCGGTAGTCAATCTTGTTATGGGGGATTCCTCTGAGTGGTCTAAGTGGCTTATAAGAGCACTTACAACACTTGTTATAAGCTGTCCCTGTGCATTAGTCATATCTATTCCGCTTAGTTTCTTTGGGGGAATAGGTGGAGCATCTTCAAGAGGCATACTTATAAAAGGCTCTAATTATCTTGAGATTTTATCAAAGGCAAAATATATCGTATGTGATAAAACCGGAACACTTACAAAGGGTGTATTTGAGGTTACGGATGTTGTTACCGCTAATTCATATCAAAAAGAAGAACTTCTTAAACTGGCAGCATATGCAGAAAGTTATTCTACGCATCCTATAAGCAAGAGTATAAGGAATGCATATAATAAGAATATTGATACTAATGTTATATCTGATATAGAAGAGATAAGCGGACATGGTGTGTGTGCAGATATAAAAGGCAGAAAGATTCTTGTAGGAAATAAAAAGCTTATGGAACAATATGGCATAGACACAACACCTACGCAGTCTTTTATAGATAAAAAAACAGGAACACTTGTGTATGTGTCAGTTGACGGCGTATATGCAGCTGTATAATCATATCAGATATAATTAAGCCAACATCTGCAAAGGCGGTTAAAGACTTAAAGAAAGCAGGAGTAAAGAAAGTTGTTATGCTTACAGGTGATTCAAAGAAGGTTGCTGATGCCGTAGGAAAGCAGATAGGGGTAGATGTTGTTAAAAGTGAATTGCTTCCTGCAGATAAGGTTTTTGAGGTCGAAAAGCTTCTTGATGAAAAAGAGAAGAATGAAGTACTTGCCTTTGTTGGAGATGGAATCAATGATGCGCCTGTGCTTTCAAGGGCAGATATTGGCATAGCTATGGGAGCGCTTGGTTCTGATGCGGCTATTGAGGCAGCAGATATAGTACTTATGGATGATGATCCTTCTAAGATAGCAACAGCTATGAATATATCAGCAAAGACTTTAAAAATTGTACACCAGAATATAGTGTTTGCACTTATGGTTAAGTTTATATGTCTGTTTTTAGGTGCTATAGGTATAGCTAATATGTGGATTGCTATATTTGCAGATGTAGGTGTTATGGTGCTTGCTGTGCTTAATGCTACAAGATGCCTTGTATATAAGGATTAGATTAGTAAAATATTAATATGTTGACAAAAGGA
>ENA-OQER01000903-OQER01000903.1-human-gut-metagenome-genome-assembly--contig:-NODE-903-length-15545-cov-2.530095_pt1 | contig 15545 bp, 18 predicted proteins | sample MGYA00242797_ERZ504639 | MGnify/ENA primary metagenome ERZ504639 (study PRJEB26092, sample SAMD00036306) | human gut metagenome | host: Homo sapiens | study: EMG produced TPA metagenomics assembly of...
GAATGATGAAAGAGTGCCAATTAATTTATATAAACTCGATTTGGCTATAATGATAAGGAAATTAATAGAGAGGAACTTATTAAAGATTACAAACAGAATATAAAAAAAATGGTATTTTATAGCAATTGCAGATATTGTGTTTGCACTGATTACAGCCTTTGTAAATTTTACAGTTCCTGATACGGTAATGATGAGCCTGATTATTTATATTGCTGCATTCGCTTGATGATAGTAAGCATTCACAGGCTTTATAGATATCATTTACAATATAAAAGTATAAATGATGACATACAGAAATAATTTGGTGTAAATGGGAGAAAATTAGTATGAAAAAAGAAGCTATTTTAGAATCAAAATGTGTTTTAGACCAGACAGAAGGCTCAATGGTAAATTATGGTGGGACTTATTCTACTTTCGCGATAGCAGAAAAGAGCGGTAGTTTTTTAGATAAAAAGAAACGATATGTTTTTGTTTTTAAAATCAATAATTCTAGAAAAGAATTTGATGTGAATGAAATGATTTATAATAAGTATGAAGAGCAAAGTTTTGGCATATTAGAATATAGTGGTAGGAATTTGATAGCTTTTTCGGAAATAAAAAAATAGTAATGCTGCTTGTGTGCTGTTGTATTCAAGAGGTGCATCAACAAAATCCTGATAATCCACAAGAAACCAAGAACAAAAAAGTTTATAAAATTAAGAAAAAAATTTATATTTAGCATTGCATTATCTTCAATATATTGATATTATTAGAATGTAAAACAAAAATACACTAAAGCTAAAGGAATTTTAATTTAATACACTAAAGAAAATACACTTAAAAGTTAAAATTACTAAAAGAAAAATACACTTAAAGTTAATATACCAAAGAAAATATAGCTGAAGCTAATATACTAAAGACAAGGGTACCAAGGATAATAATATTAAAGTATACTAAAGATAAAGTGTATAATATCAGATATGATACATATTGTTTTACAAAGTAATTAAATGGGAGAGAAAAAGATGAATGAAAAGTTTGACTGGAAAAAGTATCTGACATTAGACAATATTGAAAGATATGCGCCTGTTGCAGCATTCTTTCCAATAGGAATGTCTATTGTAACAAGCATTGTAGGCGTTGTATTATCAATGTTTTTGGATGGTTTGCAGTAGGATATATTATACGCAACATCCTGGTGGGGTTACTAAGAATTATTTTTTGTGCTGGCTCTATCGGTGCAGCAGCAGGTCTTGTTTATGTTGCACTTAAGACAAAGGATACGAGTAAGGTGAATACCTGGATAGCACCAGCAGCAGTTATATGCTCAGCGATTTCATGTATCGGAATAGCATTTCATGTAGGTGTACTTGGCTGGCTTTTTGGAATTATTTCAGTAGTTGCAGGAGTAGAGCTTCTTGCAAGAATTACCATTGCAGCTAATCCAATGGATACACCATTTAATCCGGGTGGAGCATTTGATGTATATAAGAAATATTATGAGGATTATAAGGCTAAGAATCCAACAACAAAGGACTTGGAAAAGACAGAGGTTATTAATCCTGAGATGTCATACTTTGATGGAAACGGAGCAGAGTTATTTGGATATACTATCTTAGGAACTATAATCTGTGTAGTGACATGTGGTATAGCAACACCATGGATTATATGTAAGATATATAGCTGGAAACTTAGTCATACAGTTATTAATGGCAGAAGATTAACCTTCGATGGAACTGGAGCTTCACTTCTTGGACATTGGATAGTGTGGGAGCTTTTGACATTAGTAACTTGTGGTATATATAGCTTCTTTATGTATGTAGCTCTTAGAAAGTGGGAGATGAAGCATACATATATTGATGGTGAGGCAGTAGTTCCTAATGAAAGCAGTTCATACTTTGATGGTAACAGTTTTGAGTATCTTGGTTATGCTGTTCTTGGAGGAATCCTTACATGTGTAACATGTGGCATAGCAACACCTTGGGCAGTATGTATGATACAGAGATGGGACGTTAAGCATCAGAATATTAATAACAGAAGACTTGTGTTTAGTGGTACTGGATTAGGCTTTCTTGGAGAGTATATAATTATAGCACTTCTAAGCCTGATTACCTGTGGTATATATTCATCATGGGGACAGGTAAGACTTCTTAAATATATAACAAGACATACAGATTTTTGTAGATTAATCTGCAACATATAAAAAAAGTAATAAAAAGCAGCCGGCGCGCTATGGGACTTTTATAAAATATTTTTAGTAAACTTATTGCAATATGGTTGACATTATGCCTCTAAAGAGCTAATATCTAATAACTGAATGTGTTGAAATAAGTACAATACAGATAAGAACGTGTGCACAGTTTTTATAAATAACCAGTTAACATTTATAATTTTAAGATTAGTTTAATTAATGAACTATAGGAGAAATATTATGAAAAAGAAGTCAATAGTAGCTGCAATAAGTGCGTTATCACTTATTGTTTCGATGAATATAGGCATTGGTTCTGTATTTGCGGGTGAGCAGAATACAGTCCCAGGTACTGCTGAACAGCCATTTGTTGTTACAGATGGTTTATTTGACCAGACTAAGACAGAGTCAGATTTAGGACTTTCTAAGATTGAAGGAGCAGAAACTGTTACAGTATTTACAGCAACAGATGATACAGACCATTACTGCAATGGTGTTGTTATGACTGAATTCAAGGGAAAGCTGTATACACAGTGGCAGAGTTCAGCAAAGGATGAAGATGCAGAAGATACGTGGGTTGCATATAGCGTAAGTGATGATAATGGAGCTACATGGAGCGAACCTAAAGTGCTTGTTCCTACAATAGATAATGGATATTGTTCATCAGGTGGATGGTTTGTAAGTGGTGATACACTTGTATCATATATTAATGTATGGTATTCAGATACCACACCAAGAGGTGGTTTTGCATATTATGTAGAGTCAACAGATGGTGAACACTGGTCAGAGATGAAGCCGGTATTAATGAAAGATGGAACACCTATGGAAGGTATTATAGAACAGGACCCACATGTACTTGCAAGTGGAAGAATAGTTAATGCAGCTCATTTCCAGCCAGGACTTTTTGCATATCCAATATATACAGATGACCCATCAGGTACTAAAGGCTGGGTTAAGGCACAGTATAACTGCATGGAACAGGGCGAAGGTGCAACAACTTCAAGAGAGATGGAACCAAGCTTATTTGTCAATGAAGATGGAACTATTGTTATGACTTTCAGAGACCAGAAAAGCTCTTTTGTAAGACTTGCAGCAATAAGTACGGACCAGGGTGAAACATGGAGCGAAACAGTAAGTACTAATATGCCGGACTGCCGAGCAAAGCAGAGTGCAGGTAATCTTCCAGATGGAACAGCTTACCTTGTTGGATGTTCAGTTAATAATAAAGGCAGATGGCCTTTGACAATCACATTAAGCTCAGATGGCAAGACATTTGATACAGCATATGTACTCCGTACTCATGATGAGTTCCCAGAGTTAAAGTATACAGGTAAAGCCAAGAGATTAGGTTTCCATTACCCTAAGTCAGTTGTTATAGGCGATTATCTTTATATTTCATATGCAACAAGTAAGGAATATGTAGAATATACAAGAATTCCATTAGACGCTATTTCACTTAATGCAGACAAGGAAGCGCCAGTTATCAGTGGTATTGAAGATGGTGCTGAGTACACAGACTCAGTAACATTTACAGTTGAAGATGCTAATCTTAAGAGCGTAACTGTGAACGGAGAGGCATTAACAGCAGAAGATGGAAAGTATACTCTTACAGTAAGTGATGGACAGCAGGTTGTTGTTGCAGAGGATGAAGCAGGTAACAAGACAGTAGTTAAGGTTATGGTAAAGGCTTCAGCTAACAACAGCACTGAGGATACAACAACAGCAACAGATGCAGCAGAAAATACTAATACTAACAGCGATAGCAATAGTAATAGTAATGTAAGCACACCTCAGACAGGTGATACTATGATGCGAGTTGCAGCTATAATGGCAGGATTATTATTGGCCAGCGGATTAGTTATATTTGCAGCAGGAAAGAAGCGCAGAGCTTAGTTTGAAAATGTGAGTATATCAGAATAAAAAAAAAACGCCGCCTTAAACAGACTCTATATAATAAGCAGCATATGGTAGCAACATTTGACTACATATTATATAGACATTGTTTTGATATGTACCCCTTTTACTGGACATCCAGTGAAAGGGGTATTTTTATGCGTTACAGTTACGAATTCAAACGAAAGGCAGTCGAACTATGAAGCTGCGCTACTCAAGGCGAAAAAGCAGCGCTTATCAAAGAACTCAGAGAAAAAGGATATCAACTAAAACATCTATTAAAAGCTATGAATATGGCTAAATCTACATACTATTTTGAAATTAATAAAACGGATTTAGTTGCTATACGAAACGAAGAATTACTTATAATTATTAAAGAAATATTTTTAGTAAACAAAGGCAGATATGGCGTGCGTAGAGTTTATATGGAATTAAAGAATCGTGGCTACGACGTGAATCACAAGAGAGTTCAACGTCTTATGCATGATGCTGGATTATTAGGGAAACGTCCAAAAGAAAAATATCATTCTTATAAAGGCGAAGTGGGCAAGGTGGCCGACAACGTAATAAATAGGGATTTTTCTACTAAGTGCTATCTCTCTCCCATTTTAGATATGAATACAAATGAGATTATCTCGTACGATTTGGCGCTAAGTCCTAATTTGGAACAGATAAAAAGAATGCTTGATAAAGCCTTTGATAAGTTTTCGTCTGTAAACGGTTTGATTTCCATTCAGACCAAGGATGGCAATATCAACATGTTTATTTTCGAAAACGGCTACAGGAACACGGAATAATTCAATCTATGTCTAGAAAAGGGAATTGTTACGATAACTGCATCATGGAAACATTCTTTGGAAGAATAAAAACAGAAATGTATTATGGATTCGAAAAAGACTATGCATCCTTTGAAGAATTTGCAGTTGCTATAGATGAATATATTGATTATTATAATAACAAAAGGATTCAGGTAAAAACAGAATGGATGCCTCCAGTAAAATACAGAGAAGCATCATGATGTCCGCCTAACTTATAAATATGTGTCCAGGATTTTGGGTACATATCGCATTAGTTAAAAAGTGCTGGCTGCTTTTTAATTGCTATCTTATCAAATATGCGGTGTATTATGTTATTCTGTGGCTCGAATACAACAATACCATTGTGGCAGTTAAATAGTCTGTATATGTATACAATTATAAATGCGGCAAGAATGATTGCAAAAAGCTATAATACAGCTTTTTGTTAAGCTTTTTTCTTAGCAGGAATATTATAAGTGCACTGGTGGAAGGAAAAAAAAAAGTGGATGGTACATAAATGCGGTATTAATATCAAAATGAAGTAAAGCAATCCACGCCCGTGTCATACCGCAGCCAGCACAGGATATTCCTGTTATATATTTTATAGGGCAGGTTATTCCCATATATTGCATAATTCCATATGCTATAATAACCATAATTATTGATATTATAACTGTTTTCACTTGTTTGATATTTTCATAATTAAAGTCCCCCATCTGCCATATGTGGAAATCTGCTGCCATTGGCCTGACTGGCAGCATACAGGCATCAAATCCCTAGATGAATAGAAAAATATATGTCTTGGTCAAAAAAACACGATTTTGATAAAAGCATACCACAATATGCAGCTGATGTGAACTGCCGTATATAAATCAGCATATACAAAGAGCCGTATATAAATTAACATATACAAAGCTGCTTGTATAAACATGTACTACTGGTACACATCCCCCTAGCCACTATTCGCATATCGTCAGATATCATCCCGCTTTTATACTAATATTTTGACCCTGTCAACTTAATTATTAACAAATTATAAACTTTAGCACTCACCTCTTTACATTGCTAACAATAAAGACTATAACATAGTCAGAACAAAGGAAGAGGAGTTAAAGAATTAAGAGATTGAATAGTTAATATCCTTTACCTGATGTTCCAAAAAACAAGGTAATAGTTCAGATGAATATGTAATCCTTTGGATTTGATGCAGAGTTTTTATATCAGGTCCGAATGAACGAAAGGTTCAGCCGAACAGATAGTTTATTAAAAAGGAGAGATGACTTATGTTAATGCCTAGTATTTTTGGAGAAAACTTATTTAACGATGATTGGATGGACTTTGGATTTCCAGAGGTTGACAAAGCTTTATATGGTAAGCATGCGAGCCATGAGATGAAGACAGATGTTAAGGAAACTGATTCAGGTTATGAAGTAGATATTGATTTACCTGGATTTAAGAAGGATGAAATAAATGTACAGCTTGATAACGGATATCTTTCAATAAGTGCTGCTAAGGGACTTGATAAGGAAGAGAAGAATAAAGAAGGTAAGTACATCAGAAAAGAGCGTTATGCAGGTGCTATGAGCAGAAGCTTCTATGTTGGTGATGCTCTTACACAGGAAGATATAAAGGCTAAGTATGAAAGTGGTATACTAAGACTTCTATTCCTAAGAAAGAAGCTAAGCAGGTTGAAGCTACAAAAAGAATTGCTATTGAGGGATAATGAAAGCATTAATTATGAGAATAATTAAAGCAGCTTTGATTAAAAAATATTTTAAATTTTAAGTTTAATGTGCCAGAGATTAGATTATATATTTAATCTCTGGCACATTTTATATACAATCTAAAAATAATTGTTAAAATGTATTTGACATATTTTTGGAATAGCCATAATATAAATTATCCATTATAATCGTGAAATTTAAAATAGTGAATATGTTCATTGGGAGGTGTGTATGGAGAGAAATATATTTAAAGATTATGCATCCAACGAAAACAATGCAGACTGGGAAAGACACATAGAAAGGCAGGCACCATTATATAAGCGCAAGGATGATATACGTTCTGAATATGAGCGTGATTACACACGTATACTTCATTCACTTGCATATCGTAGATTGAAGCATAAAACACAGGTATTTTTTAATATAGATAATGATCATATATGTACACGTATGGAGCATGTACAACATGTTGAATCGGTAAGCTGTACAATCTCAAAATTCCTTGGCTTAAACACTGATCTTACAAGAGCTATTGCTATGGGACATGATCTTGGACACGCTCCATTCGGACACGAGGGAGAAGTTGAACTTACAAATATTCGTAACGAGCTTGGATAGATGCCTTCTGGCACGAGAGAAACAGTTTAAGAATGATAGATAAGATAGAACTGCTTCAGGATAATAATAAAAATTACCAGAATCTTAATCTCACATATGCGGTAAGGGATGGAATAATCTCACACTGTGGTGAAGTTGATGAAAACGGAATCAAGCCAAGAAAAGAAAAAATAGATCTTGATACATTTAAAATATCAGGACAATATCAGGCTTATACATGGGAAGGATGTGTAGTAAAAATAGCAGATAAGATAGCTTATCTGGGAAGGGATATAGAAGATGCCATCCGTATGGAGTTCATAGAGGATTCAGATATAAAAAAACTTATGGAAATATCCAGAACATATGGGGTGAAAACAATAAATACAACAGTTATAATACATAATTTTATAACAAGCATATGTGCTAACAGTACACCGGAATCAGGAATAAGACTTAGTGATGAACACAACGAAATGCTCAATTCTATTAAGAAGTTTAACTATGAAACTATATATATGAATCCAAAGTTTAATGTATATCGTAACTATGCAGCATTAATCATAAGAAGCATATATGATACACTTATGGAATCTTATGATTCAACAGACGGAGTAAACACAATATACAGGCTTTTAAAAAGAAAAAAATCATATCCACAGCTTATTAAAAATTTTGTGAAACATCTTCTTATATATTCTGATACTCCATCAGAGATATATAATGATGTATATTCAAGGCTATATCCGGATACCTGTCAGGATGAAGCTTTGGAAGGAAGGCTAAAAGAGGAATATAAGAACCGCAGAATATATGGATTGTTTGAAACAGAACTTATATATGCCCAGGCAATTATAGATTATATATCTGGTATGACGGACAGATATGCAATAGAGATATTTAATGATTGATACGTTATTAAATTTAAAGTGAATAAAAATTGCAAAAATTTCCATATATATGTATAATAATTATTATAAAAACGTGTTTAATTTTTTACAAATGGGAGAAGAACATTATGAAATTTATGTATAGTCTTCTGATTATAATAGAGATTGTTCTTATGTGAATATGTGCGGTTAAGTCATTTGGTAAGAAAGGAAAGCTTGCAGAAATTGTTCTGTATTATGAGACAGTTGCTTTTGTATGCGGAATATTTTTCTGGTTATATGCTTTTTATCCGGATATTAAGGTGACAACACTCTGCAAAGGAGCAGAGCTTGCATGTTATGACTGGCTTGTGATTCTGCTTATGTATTATACGCAGTATTATACAGGCTTATTTAAAGGAATTCGTGCAGTAAAGATAGCGATGATATTATTTTCAGCAGTAGATTCTTTTGTTATGATTGCTAACGTATGGACACACAAGGTATTTACGATATCAGAAATAACTAACAGTGATATAATAATAGAATATGTCAAAGATGGATTTTTCTATCGTGCGCATTTTTTGTATAATTATATTGTTATAGTAGTTATCCTTATATCATTTATATTTATGATAGCAAAGGCATCAAGGTTTTACAGCTTCAGATATGAGGTCATATTTATAACATTATTTGTCGGTTTTATTCTTGATCTTGCAACGGTAAGGTCACAGTCAATATATGATATTTCAACTCTGATATATGGCTTCATGTCCATGATTATATATTATCTTACATTAAGCTATATACCTAATGAGCTTATAGAGAATACATTATCGCTTATTATTAAAGATATGAATAGTGGTATTGCATGCTTTGATATTCATGGCAAATGTATCTATTGTAATGATATTTTAAGAGAGCAGTATAATATAGGCTATGACTATGAACACATGGAGCATAAATACATGGCATGGCTTGAGAAAATAGGTGACAACAGAAAAGACAGTATGAAGTTTGAGACTTCTATTAACAGCGATAGTGGTAAGCGGTATTATGAGATAGCCTATAAAAGAACGTATGATGATAAAAAAAGCCAGGTATGTGATTATTTTCTTTTTTAATGACAGAACTGAAGAGGTTGAACTGCTTAAGTATGAAAATTACAGGGCAACACATGATATGCTGACAGGTCTTTTAAACAAAGAACAGTTTTATATAGAAACTGCTAAGATGATAAAGGAACACATAGATACAAAGTATTGTATCATATGCAGTAACATAAAAGATTTTAAGTTTGTCAATGAATTGTTTGGTGTGGAAAAAGGAAATGAAATACTAAGAAAACAAGCGGAGTACATTAAAGACTTGCAGATGAAGAAGTTGTTGCGGCAAGACTCCGTGGAGACCGTTTTGCCATGTGTATGCCAAAGGTCAGATTTGATGAGAAACTTATTGATAAGGCTATAAGTGGAATACAGGATGCTTTTAAAAATAGTTTGTTTCATATGCATATATTTTCGGGAGTGTATGATATAGAGGATGTTAATGAACGTGTGAGTATTATGTGCGATAAAGCAAACCTTGCCGGTGAAACTATAAGAAATGAATATAAGATTAATGTTGCATACTACACAGAACATCTTATGTTAAAGTCATTAGAGGAAAGAAAAATCATAGGAGAGTTTGACAGGGCACTTGATAATGAAGAGTTTGTTATGTTTTTGCAGCCACAGGTTGACTATGAGGGATATCCATATGGAGCAGAGGCACTTGTAAGATGCAGCATCCTAAGAGAGGGTTACTTTCGCCAGGTATATTTATAGATGCATTAGAGAAAAACGGCTTTGTGTACAGACTCGACATATATATGTGGAATAAGGCAGCTAAACAGCTTAGTGAATGGAAGAAGCGTGGTATTGAAAAGTATCATATTTCAGTTAATATATCTACAAAAGATTTTTATCTTATAGATGTTTATGAAACATTTACAAGCCTTGTAGAAAAATATGATATAAGTCCGAAACTTCTAAAGCTTGAGATTACAGAAACAGCACTTATGTCAGATTTTGATAAGAATATACTTATTATTAAGAAGCTTCAGGATTATGGATTTGATATAGAGATTGATGATTTTGGAAGTGGTTATTCTTCTCTTAATATGTTGAAGGATATAAGTGCAGACGTACTTAAGATTGATATGGCTTTTTACGTGCCTCAGAGAATGAAGTCAAGGGCCAGGATATACTTGAAAGTATAATAGAACTGGCTAATAAGCTTGGAATGAAGGTAATAACAGAAGGTGTGGAAAAGAAAAGTCAGCTAGATATGCTTAGCATGATGGGATGTAAGATGTTTCAGGGATATTATTTCTCAAAACCTATACCAGTAGATGAGTTTGAAGAAAAATATAAGCTTGGACAGGAATAATAAAATAATAGTACGAAGGAGTGTTTGGTTTATACAAAACATTTCTTCGTATTATTTTTTTATGACGACAGAGTTAAAAGAGACAGAGTTAAAAATGATAGTGCTAAAAGTGACAAAGCTAAAAGAATAAAAAGTAGTGACAGAATTGTGAAAAGTAGTACAATTATAAAGTAAAAAGCAAAAGTGAATAATGGGAGGATATTAAAGAAAGATGAAGAACAAGGCAGACAGTCTTATAAAGAAAACAATAGCATGTGTGGCCGCTGCTATATTTGTATTATGCAATGCTGGAATATCAGGGAAAATACCGGGTGTATCAGTATCTATGGTGAATAAGGCATATGCAGCACAGGAAAATGTTACAGGCAAAAGCAGTGAGGCATTACAGATAAAGACATATAACGATCTTTTAGAAGCATCTACGCACACAGATGGAAGTTATATTCTTATGTCTGACATAGATATGTCAAGGGCAGGAGCAGATGCTGGAAGCCATGGAATTTTAATGGTACATTTGATGGTAATGGACATACATTATACAATATGGACATACATACTGTTACAGATATTACAGCTAAGACATATGATGGCAATCTTAAGGAATATGATACATATTTTGCAGGTTTTTTTGGAATAACAGATGGAGCGGTTATAAGTAACCTTAATATAACAGGAGCATATATAGAGCTTGGAGGGCAGCAGGAACAGACACAAAAAAGTATATTTGCAGCTGTACTTGCAGGATACATGAACAATACAACTATAAGTAACTGTAAGGTGGAAGCTTCGTATGCAGCTCTTACCTCAGCTTCTAAAATGTGGGGAACAGCAGGCATAGCCGGCTTTGGAAATGGACTTATAGAAAATACGACATCAGATGTAACGCTTGTATGTACAGATGCAGACCCGGATGTTACAGACAGAGACGAACAGTTTATGGGTGGCATATATGCAGATGGTTATATAGATGTTAAGGACTGTACAGTAAACATAGATGGTTATATATCAGAAAGAGGCTATGTACACTCTGGCGGAATTGCAGGACTTTATATATTATATCCTGTATCAGGAAGCTATGTTGCCGATATAGCAGGCAATACAATTAATGGCATGATAACATTCTTTGAAGATAATGCAGACAGAAGGGCATATTGCAGGGCATTAGCAGGAGAAAGAATGAATGTGTATACAACATCAAGGGATAACACAGATAATTTTACAAGAAATGAGATATATGATTATACACAGGTGCTTAGGCCTGAAAACTATGAAAGAAAGCTATATACAGTAGATAATCCATATGAGAGCAGTGAAGCCTCTGCTATATTAGAAACAAAGGAAAATAATCCAGTCAGTGTATCGTCTGGGGAACTTGTTGAAGGAGTTAATGATAATGCCAGACAGGAAGAAAAGCCTGGTTTTAAGTTTGGAAGAAGAGTGCTTTTTAGTGGAATCAGTGAGGCAGCAAGGGCAGCTATCATAATAGTGATTGCAATAGCTGCCATTAGTGCATATTATTTTATAACACGATATATAAGACGAAAAAAAATAATTTTAAAAGAGGAAGAATGGAGAATTATTATGATGAATGAGCATGAAGGCAGCAGTATAGCGGCTGATGAATATAAGAGGGATTATTATAAGGATTCATATGAACTTATTGAGTTCATAGAGAAGAGTCCAAGTCCATACCATGTTATTGACAACATAAGAATTATGCTGTCTGATATTGGCATGCAGGAGTTAAGTGAAAAGGATAAATGGAAGCTTAAAGCAGGACAGGGTTATTATGTTTTAAGAGGAGCCTCATCAATAATTGCTTTTACTATGCCGGAATATAAATATAAGGCATATAATATTGTGGCAAGTCATAGTGATTCACCATCCTTTAAGATAAAAGAAAACCCACAGATGCCAGGAGATAATCATTATGTAAGTCTTAATGTGGAAAAATATGGAGGAATGATTATGTCAACATGGCTGGATCGTCCTCTTTCAATAGCTGGCCGTGCTATAGCAGCAGATGGAAGAAATATAATGGAATATCTTGTAAATGCAGACAAGGATCTTGTTGTTATTCCGAATCTTGCTATTCATATGGACAGAAAGATTAATGATGGATACAGCTTTAATGCACAGAAGGATATGCGTCCTTTGTTTGGTGATGAAGCTGCCAGTGGGAAGTTTGACGAATATATTAAGAAACTTATAGGTATTAAAGAACTTGAGTCATATGATGTATCAACAGATCTTTTTCTTTATAACAGGGAAAAGGGTACTATATGGGGGTATAACGATGAGTTTATTTCAGCTCCAAGACTTGATGATATACAGTGTGCATACTCATCAGTAAAGGCATTTACAGAAGCCTATATTAACAGAAAAGAGAAAAAGGAAAAAAATGATTCCTGCGTTAATGTCTGCTGCATATTTAACAACGAGGAGGTTGGAAGCACAACACAACAGGGTGCAGATTCCACTTTTTTATCAGATGTACTTGAACGTATAAGCATAGCATCAGATATAAACAGGGAAGAATATATGATGGCACTTGCATCATCGTTTATGATATCTGCAGATAATGCACATGCAGTACATCCTAATCATCAGGAAAAGGCAGATCCAACAAACAGACCATATATGAATGGTGGAATTGTTATTAAGTATAACGGTAACCAGAAGTACGCAACAGATGCTGTTTCAGCTGCAGTGTTTAAGAGCATCTGCAAAAAGGCTGCTGTCCCATATCAGACATATGCAAACAGGTCAGATATAGCAGGTGGTTCAACACTTGGTAACATATCTGACTCACATGTATCTATCAATACAATAGATATAGGGCTTGCACAGCTTGCCATGCATTCGGCATATGAAACAGCAGGAGTTAAAGATACTACATATATGATAGAGGCATTGATGGAATTTTTTAATATGGGCATTTAAAGCTGCTGCCACATCAGCTGCAATGCGTATTGCTATCAGAATTTCTTTGAAAATGATATATATGGCTTCTCTTCAAGACGGCAGTTTGTAAAGAATACATTAACAGCATCTTTATATGCACTCATATTCTGGGATTTTTTGATAGCCTTGGCTTCTTTCTTACAGTCAGCAAATGAATATTCCATATAACACCACATTTCTTTCATGCGGTGTATGGCATGTTTATCACCAGACATGATTTTAAGACGTTCTTCATATACCATATCATGTAGATGCTTCATATTAAGCCTGTCATCCTCAAGATTTCTTACATATGTTTCGGGGTTGTCACTTAAAAGGACATTGATAAGTCCAGGATCAGCAACAAGACCTCTTCCTGCCATTATACAGTCTGGATTATAGTCATGTATGATATTAATAAAGTCACGTCTTGTAAAAATATCGCCATTATAGCATACAGGATTACGGCTTTCCTTCATAGCATACAGGAAAGCCTCTTTGTTTATATCACCTCTGTAATAGTCCGTACGTATTCTTGGGTGTATGATAAGTTCCTCAAGCTGGAACTTATTATAAATATCAAGTATATCATGCCATGCATCAGATGTTTCGACACCGATACGGGTTTTTACAGATACCTTTATATGATTGTCACATATATATCTGTCAGACAGTATTTCATATAATATGCGTTCAAGAGAATCCAGGCAGATAAGCATTCCAGCTCCCTTGTTCTTTGAAACAACAGTTCCAGATGGGCATCCTGCATTGAGATTGATCTCATCATATCCGAATTCATCATAAAGCATGTGGGCAGTCCATATAAAATCTGAGGAATTGTTAGTCATAACCTGAGGAATAGAGTTAATATGATTATTATCTCTTGATATGTCCCTCATTTCCTTTGCAAGAAATTTTTCACTTTTATTAGGAGATATGAAGGGCATAAAATATTTATCAATCTTATTATGACCAAAGAACTTATCATATGCATTTCTGAACATATAATCAGTTAATCCTTCCATGGGAGCCATATATACTTTCATCGGTTATGTGTATCCTTTCTTTTTTTCATCTGCTGTTTTGCAGCAATGGCAGCCGCAAACTCGCGTGGTGCCAGCTTTGAGGCTATTACAGCAGCTTTCATTGTAAATGTAGGTACTATAGTAACCCTCCTTTAAACATCTGTAAAAGCGCATAGGATGCACAATACTCAGCAGATATTCCAGGCAATGCAAATTCCACACCGGCTGTGTTGTTAAAGTTGGTATCAACAGGTCCTGGGCAGAGCATACATATATGAACATTGCTATGTGCAGCCTTAAGTTCTCCATTTAATGAGGTTGTAAGACTTGTAACATAGCTTTTTGTAGCGTAATAGGTTGCCATATATGGTCCACCAGGAAGAAGTCCGGCACTTGATGCGACATTCATGATGTAACCACGGTTCAGCTTCTTAAATGAACGGAGCATATATTTTGTAAGAATATGCATAGCCCGTATATTAACATTTATCATTGAAATATCTTTTGCCATACTTGTTTTTTCAAAATCACCAATATCACCGAATCCGGCATTGTTTATAAATATGTGTATGTCACTTCGTTTTGACAGTTTTCTTCCAAGCTTTATGCAGCTTTTTCCATCGGATAAGTCACAGGTGTATATTTCACAATCAGTGTCAAGAGATGCAGCAAGCTTTTTTAAAGCCTTTGTATTGCGGGCTACAAGGATAAGATCATATCCAAGAGCACTGAGTTTTTTAGCCATCTCATATCCGATGCCGGAACTGGCACCAGTTATACATGCAGTACGTTTTTTCATATTAATCCTCGTTTCTGCGCACATTTTTATGATAAGCCGTGTCTTATGCGCGTGGACACAGACTAAAAATATTATTTTGTGCATTACAATGCTTTGAATTTATAGTATAATAATAAAATATCAGGGTCAAAAGCCCCCGACTTTGATACCTACGAATTGCTCCGTGCTACGCACTCCCACAATTCTCCCCCAATATTCGCATATCGTGGGATTATCATCCCACTTTTATGCTCATATCGGGGCGGGTCCCAAGGTCTTTCACCCACCTATGAGCAAGCTCATGTGGGTTTAGACCTTTTGA
>ENA-OQER01000904-OQER01000904.1-human-gut-metagenome-genome-assembly--contig:-NODE-904-length-15537-cov-1.758988_pt1 | contig 15537 bp, 21 predicted proteins | sample MGYA00242797_ERZ504639 | MGnify/ENA primary metagenome ERZ504639 (study PRJEB26092, sample SAMD00036306) | human gut metagenome | host: Homo sapiens | study: EMG produced TPA metagenomics assembly of...
CTGCCCTTTGCGTTTATGGACAGACAGGCGTACGGACTTAAAGTATCTGCTTCTATCTGTTCTATTCTTTCCCGAATTGTCATATTCTGCTCATTTCTGCGGCACAAACCGCCAAAATCCTTACAATATTTCAAACAACTCTACATATTATATATTCTGCGTGAATTCCTGATTTCCTTTTTTATTTTGCATTTCCTCCGAGTACTTTCCGCAGCTGTTGCAGACAGATACCCGTAATCTTGATTTTCGTAGCTTCCAAAATAAATTTGTTATCTTTCACCAGAATACATCCGACCCAGTCTCCATCCACGGGATCTTCCTCCAGCGCCTGCTCCATGTTCTGATATCCCCGAAGTGTAAAATAGGCATCATAATCCGAAAAATCCGCTGTGCGGTAGGTCACATCCGGAAACTGCATCCTAAGCCCCTGTATCAGATCCGCCGGACATGCCACATAGCCTGTCGGCTCATGCGAATATGCCGATTCCAAAGCCCAGTCTTCATCCCAGAGAAGAAACACATCATCCGTTTCCCATGTCTTATCTGTTTCCACCGATGCCACCGGTGCATATGTTCCTCCATCGGTTCCGGCTGTCTGTACGAGATTTGTTTTTCCGGTCGGATCGGTATACAGAAGATTTGCAATCGCAAGCTGATAAAACCGACTGTCGCAGCGCTCTCCACGCTCTGCCAGATAGCCCTGGGCAATTCCGTTTTTCTCCAGATCCGCTTCCTCATTTACCGTACATAAACCACATCTCCATATTCCATCGGTCCCATCCGCGTATCCTTAGTCAGAAATTCCGCAACCTTCGTATAATCCCCTGCGGTATCTTTTGGCATCAGAAGTACTATCACGACAACAATTGCAGCAGCCGCAATACTGCAGCCAACCGTCACAATCTTTCTGATCATCCGGTGTCTGCGCGATTCTTCTTCCCCGGCGGATGCCGGTATTCCATCTATATTTTTAACCGCATACTGTCTGGATGCATAGCTAAATACAAATGCACCGATGACAAGAATAAAAACAACCATTGCCAACAGACAGGTGATTTCCTGCCAGGTCCGCATCCGGCCGCAAAGCAGCAGATGATCGATCAGACATGTTGCTCTGCCTGATGATTTCTGTTCAAATTTCAAACGACAGACGCCGTTCATTCCAAGACATACCAGTGCAAACACCGCACCATCAACCAGTGCATAGCGAATCCACCGCACCTTTTCCCGGATTACAGCAAGCGGAAACAGTGAAAGCACAAACGCAAACATGATCATCCCCGCAAAAAATATGCCCATTTTTCCAAAAGCGATGTGTTCCACATCTGCCGTACATATTCCACTGCGGAAGCTCCATTGATATTTCCCCAGCCGGTGACCCGGGAGATCAGAAACGCAATTCTTAAAATTCCCCATAAAACCAGATAACCAGCAGCATATTTCCACAACAGCCGTCCTGTGATCTGACGATCTGACAATTCCTGCTGCATCCCTCCGTTTTCCATTCCCGCACGGGTTCGTATCCGGAAAAATACCAGCGTAAATGCAACAAACGCAGGAAATCCACCCATACTTCCGACAAACCCATTGATAAAAAGCATCACCGTAAATGCCAGTATGGCGGAAACCAAAAGACGCATCGGATCTGCATCCATCGTTTCAGGTTCTTTCTTATCATACTTCATTCCATAGCCTCCTTTTTGCGATCTTTAAGAAGCGCCCATGCCGTAATTCCTGCCGTCAGTGTTCCGCAGCCATAAACGACAGCCAGACACCACGGATTCCAAATATACGTGACAATATCACGGAACACACCGCAATAGCTACAAATCCTCTGCAAACCGAGGCCGTAAATGCCTCTTTTGCATGCTCCGATGCACTCAGATACCCGGTTCCGATAATATTGAAACCGGCAAACAAAAAATCCGATCACATAAAGCCGCATTCCTGTAAATGCATATTCCGCCATCTTTACCGAATGTTCACTGTTAAACAAGGCTACCATCGGTCTGTAAATCCCCAGACAAGCGAAATAATCAAAAGACTGAAAACAACGCCCGTAGCCAGTCCCAGATGCAGAATCTTTTTAACCGCACGTTCATTCCCTTCTCCGTAATAACGGCTGACCAGTGGCTGGGCTCCCTGGGAAATCCCGTTAAAAATACAGGTAAATATGAGTGCAAAGTTGGCAATCACGCCATAGGCAGCCACTCCTACATTTCCGGCAAGCCCTAAAATCAGGTAATTAAAAAGCGTTGTTGTCACTCCGGAAGAAAATTCTCCACAAATGCCGGCACCCCAGCTGGCAGGATGCTGTAAGCATCCGTACCGATGGTCTGGTCTTTGCAAACTGTACCGTATTTTTCTTCTGAAAAAATGAATACTGCAGATTAATATGCTGACGATCGGAGAGGCTGCTGTGGCAAGTGCTGCTCCTGCCAGTCCCATCCCCATCGGAAACATAAACACATAGTCAAGGACAACATTGGAAAAACTTCCCATCATCGTTCCAATCATGGCGAGAGTCGGAGCATTGTCGTTGCGGACAAACGCAGAAAACACATAATTCATCATAAAAAACGGTGTAAACAATAGGAAAATCCTCGTATATGTACGCCCCAGCTGCGTAATCCCGGCATCTGCTCCCATCATATGCATCACCGTATCCGGAGAAAAAATGCCAGACAGGACAAATGGAATGCTGATCATGAGAATACACAAAATCGCATTTGCAAAATATTTCTTTGCACTGTCATCTTCCTGTGCTTTTAATATTGTATACCGGGTTGCCGATCCTACCCCAATCATCGATCCTATGGCAAAAATCAGGTTATATACCGGCAATACCAGATTCAATACGGTAATCCCCGTCAGTTCCCGCCGCCTGCGAGATAAAGAATGTATCCACGATAATATAGCAGGAAATCCCCAACATTCCACAGATATTCTGGGAAACATATTTTATAAACTGTTTTTGAATGTTCATATTTATATAGTTATCCTTTTTGTTGTGTGCATCAGCATGCTTCATTATACATTGTCACCAGGCAGAGCCTGATGACCTGCGCATGCATCAGCATGCTTCATTATACCATATTTTATATAACAAAAAAGCTTGATTTCTCAAGGCTTTCTCACATCTTAGTGCGGAAGATGGGACTTGAACCCACACGATCGCAATGATCACAAGATCCTTAGTCTTGCTCGTCTGCCAGTTCCGACACTTCCGCATGTCAGTCATCTCTCGTGACGACTTCCTAATAATAGCAAAGAAAAACAAAAAAAGTCAACCACTTTTTCAAAAAAATTGTAAAAAGTTTTTCATACAATTAAAACAATTTTTTCAAAAAAAGTCTTGACTTATTCTATAAACCCGGATATAATAGTGTTTGTTCGCAGAAGTGGCGGAATTGGCAGACGCGCAGGCTTCAGGTGCCTGTGGTAGCAATATCGTGTGGGTTCAAGTCCCATCTTCTGCATAGAGAAAGCCTTGATTGTATCAAGCTTTTTTGTTATCTAAATGAACTATATGATCATCATGAAATAGAGGAAGCTTCTTATTATGGAATTAAAAGAAATTGCTGTCATTCATACGGATTTTCCGGAAAGTTTGGGATTCCAAGACAGAGCGGACTTGTCGGGGGATTGCAGGGAACGATTGTTTTTTCCCCGGAATACAGAAATGCAGATGCCATCCGGGGGCTTACTGACTTCTCCCACCTCTGGCTTGTATGGGGATTTTCCAAAGCAAAAAAAGATCACTGGTCTGCCACCGTCAGACCGCCGCGGCTCGGTGGAAAAGTGCGTATGGGTATTTTTGCAACACGCTCCCCTTTCCGTCCTAACCCGATTGGTTTGTCTTCCGTAAAACTGGAATCTGTCACAATGGACGAAAAGCTCGGTCCCATTATCACAGTATCCGGTATTGATATGTTAGATGGCACTCCCATTTACGACATCAAGCCTTATCTGCCGCATATCGACAGCCACCCGGAAGCCACAGGAGGTTTTGCTTTATCTGTAAGCAGTGAGCAGTTAGAAGTTATTTTTCCAGACCATCTGCTGCAAAAGATCCCGGAAGCTGACCGCAAACTGCTGTCAGAACTTTTATCCCAGGATCCAAGAGACCGGTTCATCCGCGACAACAGCCGCATCTGGGGATTCACCTATGGAAATTACAACATCCGCTTTCAGGTACACGACAACGTGCTCACCGTATCAGAGGTTACAGGATTATAAATACTTCTCCTCAAATTCTCTCGCCGTCATCGGTCTTCCAAAATAAAAGCCCTGGATCAGCTGGATCTTGCTTCCCATAAGAATATCCAGCTGCTCTTTCGTCTCCACTCCCTCGACACAGACATTGACATCAATGGCGGATGCCAATTCCGCCACCATTTTAACAAAAGCATTGGAAAAATCATCCTTTCCGATATCAATAATAAAGCACCGGTCGATCTTGATCACATCGATCGGCATTTCCCGGATATGGTTCAGGAAGAGTATCCTGTTCCGAAATCATCTAAAGCCACACGCACACCAAGTTTTTTGATATCCGCAAGAATCTTTGTCATGCGGTTCATATCGTTGATCGCCAGGCTTTCGGTCACTTCCAGTGTCAGATTCTTTGGATCGATCCCTGTCTCGCTGATGACCTCAGCAATCTGCTCCACAATATCATTCTGCAATAGCTGTACAACAGACAGATTGACATTGACCTTATAATCCGGATGCCCCATATCATTCCAGTATTTGCAGCGCATGCAGCCTCCTTAAGATGAAGTTTCCGATCGTTGATCAACCCTAAATACTCAGCCAGTGGGATAAACTCTGTCGGGGAGATCACGCCAAGTTCCCTCGAATTCCAGCGGATCAGTGCTTCTGCACCGGAGCATGGCATTCCCGGTTTTGAAATATCCGTGATTGGCTGATAATAAACTTCAAATTCATCAAACGCATTTCTGGTCGCATTGCGCATATTTTTCTCCAGATCCAGCCGTTTGAAAGATGTGGAGATCACATTTTCATCATAATAGGCAACACGGTTTTTTCCCGTACATTTTGCATCATACATCGCAATATCCGCTTTTTTGATCAGTTCCTCCACGGAATCCCCATCGGTTGGAAAACGTACAACTCCCATGCTCATGGTGCAGTAATACTCCGTTCCTTTTAACCTCCACGGTCTTGCAAATTCTGCCTTGATCCGGTCAATGATATTATGCAGATTAGGATATACCTTATGTGAGATCAGTATAATAAATTCATCGCCACCCATGCGGTAACAATTGTCATTCACACCCGGATCTGCTTCAATCCGGAAGAAATATTTTTCAGCAGGATATCGCCATACTGATGTCCCAATCCGTCATTGATATGTTTGAAGTCGTCCAGATCAATATATAAAAGTGCTCCCTCTCCACCGGATTCATGTGTATCTTCAACAAAATGCTGCAGATCCTGCTCGCAGCGCATACGGTTGTATAAGCCGGTCAGGAAATCATTGTTTGCCTGTTTCTCGATTTTCTGCTGGTACAGTTTTTTATCTGTGACATCATAAATTGTACAGAGTGTCACTTTTCTTCCATCCACCCACTGGATATGGGTGCTGTAGCAGTCAAACCATCGGTTTTCCTTCTCGGAATAAATTTCCCGGAACAGACCGTTTTTTGTCTCGGTCGCATCCTGTAAGCTGACAGGGCTGAGTGGAAGTTCCTCCAACGTCTTTTTAAAGAATTTCTGATATTTCTCGTTTGCATACAGAATATGTCCGGTCTGTGGATCTCTTACATAAATTGCACATCCCACATTTTCAAGGATTGCCTCTAAAGATGCATAGGAACTTGCAAGCGAATTTTTCGTGATACGTTTGGTTAAAATTGTCTGGATAATACGTTTTACGTCATTGATAAATTTAACATCCGCATTTTCCCATTTTTTCTTTTTCTCACTTTCACAAAAACAGAGATACATGCCCGCATGTCCGTTCACCTCCACCGGGAGAAAAACAGCCGCTGTCAGTTTTTTCTGTGCAAACAGACGTGCAAATCCCTCCGGCATCATGGAATCCGACGAGATCATATACGGCTTTCCGTTAAAAAACGGAAGTTCTTCTTTCGGGACTCCCTGCTCCTTTGCCATCTGCGGATCACGTCCCCCGCCGGCATACTCGCAGATCATATCCACCGTCTTCTGCTCCTGATTTTCCCGGAGCAGTGCTCCTGCCGAAATCCCCAGATACTCGCAGGCATCTTTTAAAATGTCGTCCACAATTTTTGTAAAACTGTTTCTCGACTCAAGCATTTTTAAAATGGAGGTCATTGCTTCATTTCTGTGCAGCTGTTCCTTCATCTGTATCTCAGATTCCCTGCTTTTGTTAAAAGCTTCCTGCGCTAACACTTCCTCCATTTTTACTGCAAAAATCTGTTTTGAGAGTGACTCTAAGAACTCCAACGATTTGTAATAGCGCTCCGGACTTGTCCGCATCATATAATCCGGAATATCTTCCGTACTGTTATCCATGATACCGATCACGATCCAGACTGCGATTGTCTCGCCGCTGACGTGGATCGCCACACCGCTCATTTTGATAGAATCTGTATCTAACGGTTCCTCCACCACACTCTCAATGCTGTGTCCGGTCATTTTGTCCAAAAGCGAAACATGACGCTCCCTGCCCGCTTTGCTGTACACATATTCCAATTCCTCTTTTGTTCCATATGCTTTTGTCACAACCCCGTTCTGTGCATTCAGGCATACCATGTATACATTGTTCGCATCGCAGAACCGGTCCTGCATGCTCTGCATTAAAGACTGATCTAACAGCCAGTCATTTGATTTTCCCTCAATTTCTTTGCTTTTGCCCGCTGTAAAAGCATATCCCTGTTACCCCTCAAATTGTTATTTCATTCCTATAATAAACAGACAGTACGAATCCTTTTTCCGGACCGTATACTCCTGGATCAGCCTGTAGCACGGCTGCAGCCGCAGCTGTTTTTTTACAAACCCTACCTCATTGGAATACATGATAATGATTCCATCCTCAGCCAGCAGACTCTTAGACTTTTCAAAAAAGCGGGCATAAAATGCATCCATATCCTCTTTTGCTTTCTTTCCTTTTACCGGCATATTGGTAACGATCTCATCAAACTTATAATCATGCTTAAAATCAAAATAATCCCGGTGGATAAAGTTGATCTTCTCTCCGGCAAGTGCTGCATTCTCTCTTGCCATGTCAATCGCATCACCGAAAATGTCAATTCCATATTTTTCCCTTGCCGGAACTAAGATATCGCGCTCGATCAGCATTGTTCCAACACCGCAGCACGGATCTAAAATCTGTGCATTTTCTTTCAGATATGGTTTTGCCAGATACATGAGCATCGCCGCCGTTGCCGGATGAATGGACATTGCAATCGCATTTTTCCGGTAGGCAACCGCTTCATCTTCATGGAATATAATTTCAAAAATGGAACAAAGCTTCCATCCTTCGCCTCGATCAGACGGATCTCAATCTCATAATCTGTGGTCGAATTCGCCAGTTTCCAGTCAGATTTTTTTTCCAGTGACGCACCTAATTTTTTCACAAACTCTGTTTTCGTTTCTGCACTCTTTACCTCCAGACGGAAGAAAAATGGTGCATCTCCCTCATGGCATTCCGTCAGAAATGCATAGAGATCCGAATGCCATAATAATTCTGCCGCCCTGTGCGGCATTGCAGGGATTCTTTCATTTGTGTGAATAGGAAACAATAATTCCCGGTAAGTGCGAAGCTTTGTAAATGGAGTCACTTCTTTCGAAAAAACCAGTACTCCCAATGGATGCAGCTCTGCCTTTCTCTGTACCGAAGCCCCGATCTCCTTTACTTCGGAAAACGTGACCTCCCTCTGCTCCCGGTTTGTGAGAAGCAGCATCTCATGCGGCATCTGAAAACCGGTAAACTGATGTTTTTTTGCCCCTTCCGTTTTCAGTATGATCTCATTTAACTCCCGGATCTCTTCGCCCTGATGTTTTTGTTCCTCAGCAGGCACCTGCTGATTTTTTACTTCCTGCAGACGGTTTTTGAAAAATTCAAGATTTTCCCTGACATCAAGCTTTCCAAGAGCTGTCAGATAAGCACTTTTCACATATAGTGTTGTCTCATTCAGATAGGCTGCGATCAGTGCTTCTTTTGCCTGTTCAAGCTTTAAATCCCCGATCAGAAGTGCTGTATTTTTCCTTGTCTTTGCATCTTCCTCTGATAAGAAATCAACGATCATGGACTCTTTTCCCTGGAGCAGTTCCAAAAATGCTTTTTTACTGTCCTGCTTCTTGATTTCTTTTCTGATCTGACTGATCGTCGTTCTGATTTCCTGTTTTTCTTCTAATTTATGAAATTCATTTTCCAACATATTTTCCTATATTAACCCTTTATCCGATTGTTCCATCATTATTTGTTTTTTGCAACAAAGTCCGGTTCATAAGCTATTCTAATTTATTTCCTGTGTTTTTTCAATACCGTAGGTATCGATATATGTCAATAAGTCCGTCTTGAAATCCGACCATGCATTACTGTTTTCGACAAAATATTTCGGGCAATCTTTTCCTGTCACATCATAATGTCGGATCACGTCGTCCGCAGTCAGATCATACCGCCCCATAAGCCATGCCACAAGTTCGACCAATGACTGGTAAGTTTCATCTGTAAACTTTCCGCTCTCATCTGGAATACAGCATTCTACCGAAATGGTATCGCTGTTTCTGTCATTGGATGCATAAGAGATCTCATTACATGGAATGCACTGAATGATTTCCCCACTGATTCCAATGATAAAATGGCTGCTGGCATGCGTCTCCCCTGTCTCTGCCAGACTTTCAAAATAACTGCGGTTCTGTTCCGCTGTCGTTCCCGGATTTGCCGTATAATGGACAACTATCCCATTTACCTGTGAAGTTCTGTTCCCGGTCTGGAATACTCATTGACAGACAGCAGTTCTACCGCAAAATCCGGAGATTCCTCGACATACTTGACAGGCTCTGATACCACTGTCTCCTCTGCTGCTGATTTATCTGCCACTTTGCGCACCAGCATTACAATAAGAAGCAATACCAGAAAAAAAACGGTAAAACGTCACTGCCCGAAAAATGATCTGCTGCTTTCGTCTCTTTCTTCTCCGCTCTCGCCGCGCCTTTATTCTTCTGCGCTCCTGCTCTTCGTAAATCTCTTCGTCACTCCGCTGCATAAAACTCTTTTGTATTCTCCCTTACCCCATTTTTGTATTCTTTTTTCTTCGTTTTTGCCTTCTTTTTACTTTTTACCCCAAAATTGTATTTTTGTGAATACTTAACAAATTATTCATACTTTTTTTGTTGACTTTTCCCAAAGTCAGTACTATACTAGCCTCGAAAACAAGAAAAGAAATCAAATATAAGGAGGCGAGCATATGTATACAATCGATCCAGCAATGTCTTTCGGTGAAGTAATTCTTTACTATGAGAAATACCTTACAGAGACAAAAGCAGAAGGTAAAAAACCAGTATCCTTCCTGCATTTCATTACAGGCAGATACTAATAGCCGGCTGAACAGAACGATAGCGCAAAGCTATCCGGTACTCTGTCACCCGGCTATTTTTATATCTGTCCAAGCAGATGCTTTACATGAAAAGCTTCATCAAAAGAAATATCATCTTCCAGAATCTCTAACGTCTCCTCCGAATGTTCCACTTCCCTTGAAAAAAATTCTTGCATTCGCAATCCGGTCGTCCAACTTGAAACTTTTTCCATTGGCAAAATATCGTACAATATCCATATCGCGGATCACTAAAAATCCCACAATTGCGAACTGTGCTTTTGCCAGAACATTTCCGTCATACCATGCACGCATAAAATACCTGTATGTAAAATAAACAAGAATATGTTCATACCAGATTTCATTGTAATCGCCGGACTTTTTATATTCCTCAAGTGCCTCGGTGTAAGAATGTGTCTCAAAGAAATCACGCACCCGCTGTTTTACTTCCATCCATTCCTCGTTGACATTCTCAAGTTCATCGAACGTCTCCATACGGACATGAAAATATTCCATCGGCTCCCACAGTTCTTCCTCTGGATTTTCCACCACATTCTGCAATTTTTCACAGAATTTCAGATACTCCCTGATCCTGTCGTCAATACTCTTTTCCCGGTTCTGTAAAATGGCAACCGCCTGTGTCCGGTACTCCTCTAAATGAGAACAGAACTCCTCCATATCTTCCTCGAAAGGTTCTTCCTCCTCATCCTCGTAAAATTCATCTTCAATTCCAAGATCCGGCAGTTCGATATCTTCATAAGACATTTTACCCTCATCAGAAAAAATAATGCGTCCTACTTCTTCACAGGACACACTCAAAGATTTTTCCCTGACATCGCCGTACTCCACAACAAAAACGTGGATACTCGGTGCAGACTTCACACAAAGCCTCCTCGCCAAGTTCGCTGTAAATATCGCATAATTTGTTCTGATCTAAAATGGGCACCAGCCGTTTTTCTGCAATACAAAGCTGTGTTCCTCATCTTCTGTCACCGTCTGCTCTTTCAGGCGCTCTCCAAACGCTCCCTCAATCCCCATGTAATAATCATAGGAATCCTCATCAATATCAATCTCCCAGCCAATACAGCAACTGTGTTCACATTTATCTGCAATGCACTGAAATGTTTTATAATAAGAAGGTACTCGTAAAATCATCTGTTTATCCTTATTTGCTTTCCTTGAAATATTCACTGATCATATACCGACACACCAGATACCACCTGCCAGGGACAGATACAAAAATCCCTGTATGAGTGCGCCGATCAAAAGTCCTATCGAAGATGTCCTGCAATCTGTGCCAGTATCACGGAATGCACCGGTTTTCAACACCTGCCAGACTCCTATATAAAACCATCCAAAGACGCCTGCCCAATAGGCAGACACCGCCAGGAATGTCTTCCACATAATTTTCATCTCTCTGCTCCCCTTATTTTCTGAAACCAGAATTCTCTGTTCATTTTTCTGCCAATGTTCATCATATCACAATTTGCTATTCCATCGCAAGAATCACTTTACCGGCATCTCTTGTGGCTGCAAGCTGGATGATCCTCTGATTCTCGGAACCACGGAATTTTAATGAAATGTTTTTCTTTTCCAGAACAAATGGTCCATCCACCAGAATATCACAGTAAGATAACATTTCCTCTGTCACTTCACAGTTCGCCCTTCCTCCCGGCAGAAGATCCTCATAGAGGTATCCGGTGTAGATCCAGACGGTTTTATCCGGCAGTTCTTTGCGGATGCGCTTTAACAGATTTACCAGCACTCTCTGGTTCACAGGTTCCATCGGCTCTCCACCGAGCAGCGTGATGCCTGCCATATAGTCCGGCTCTAAATCGTGGATGATCTCATCTTCCGTCTCTTTTGTAAATGGTTTTCCATAAGAAAAATCCCAGGCTTCCTCATTGAAACATCCCTTGCAATGATGGGTGCAGCCGGATACAAACAGCGACACTCTTACGCCTGTTCCATTTCGATCGAATAAGTTTTTTATATTCGCATAATTCATTGTATGATTTCCTTTATGATAAGTTGAAACGAAGCGGGATAAATTCCCGCTCCGCCTGAATTTTTATATTACTTTATACTGTTGCTTTTACAGATGGAGGACACGCTCCTTGATCTCCTGTGTTCTTCCCTGATTCCAGAACTGTGTTCCGATATAACCGCAGGTACGTCTTGCAACAGACATTTTATTCTGATCGCGGTTTCCGCAATTTGGACACTCCCAGACTAATTTTCCATCTTTGTCATTCACAATTTTGATCTCTCCGGAGTAACCACATTCCTGACAATAATCACTTTTGGTGTTCAACTCTGCGTACATAATATTATCATAAATGTACTGCATAACAGAAAGAACAGCATCCAGATTGTTCTGCATGTTCGGAACTTCCACATAACTGATCGCTCCGCCCGGAGAAAGCTCCTGGAACTGGGATTCGAATTTCAGCTTATCGAATGCGCTCATTTCCTCCGTCACATGTACGTGATAGCTGTTTGTAATGTAGTTCTTATCTGTAACACCCGGAATGATTCCAAAAACGTTTCTGTAAGCACTTTGCAAATTTATAAGTTGTAGACTCCAATGGTGTGCCATACAGGCTGAAATCAATGTTATGCTCTGCTTTCCATTTTGCACATGCATCGTTCAGATGACGCATGACTTCCAATGCAAATGGTGTGCCATCCGGATCTGTGTGGGAAACTCCCTTCATATATCTCGTACACTCACAAAGTCCCGCATATCCGAGGGAAATGGTAGAGTATCCACCATATAATAATTTATCAATGGTCTCGCCCTTTTTCAGACGTGCCAGTGCACCATTCTGCCAGAGGATCGGTGCCACATCCGAAGGAGTTCCTTTTAATCTCTCATGTCTTGCCATTAATGCTCTGTGACAGAGTTCCAGTCTCTCATCCATAAGTTCCCAGAACTTGTTCATATCTCTTCCGGAAGAACATGCCACATCCACAAGGTTTAAGGTAACAACACCCTGATTGAATCTTCCATAGAATTTGAATTTATCATTTTCGTCCTTATATACGGTCAAGAAAGAGCGGCATCCCATACAGGTATAACAGTTGCCCTGTTTGAGTTTTTTCATGATCTTCTCAGAGATATAATCCGGTACCATTCTCTTTGCAGTACACTCTGCTGCAAGTCTGGTCAGATACCAGTAACGGCTTCCCTCACGGATATTGTCTTCCTCTAATACATAGATGAGTTTCGGGAACGCCGGTGTGATAAATACACCTTTTTCATTCTTAACACCCTGGATTCTCTGATGTAATACTTCCTCGATCACTGCTGCAAGGTCATCACGAAGCTGTCCTTCCGGAACTTCATCGAGATACATAAATACTGTCACAAATGGAGCCTGTCCATTGGTTGTCATAAGCGTGATCACTGATACTGGATCATCTGAACACCACGGTTGATTTCCTCTTTGACACGCATCTCAGCATCTTGTTTACCATTTCTTCTGTCGGCTCGATACCGGAAGCTGTCAGTTCCTCGCGGACAGTCTTGCGGAACTTCTGACGGCTCACATCCACAAATGGTGCCAGATGTGAGAGTGAAATACTCTGTCCGCCATACTGGGAGCTTGCAATCTGTGCGATCGCCTGTGTTGCAATATTGCATGCAGTAGAAAAGCTCTTTGGACGGTCGATCATCGTCTCACTGATCACTGTGCCGTTCTGGAGCATGTCCTCTAAATTTACAAGACAGCAGTTATGCATATGCTGTGCAAAATAATCTGCATCATGGAAATGAATGATTCCCTGCTCATGCGCTTCTACGATATCTCCATCTAATAAGAATCTTCTGGTAATATCCTTGCTCACCTCTCCTGCCATATAGTCACGCTGTACACTGTTGACAGTAGGGTTCTTATTGGAATTCTCCTGTTTTACTTCCTCATTGTTGCACTCTAATAAACTTAAGATCTGTTCATCGGTAGAGTTAGATTTACGGACCAGAGCTCGCTTATAACGATAAGTGATATAATTACGTGCCACATTGAATGCACGCTGGTTCATGATCTGGTTTTCCACCATATCCTGAATCTCTTCCACACTTGGAGAACGTTTCATATTCTCACATGCCTTCTCCACATTGGCAGGATCTCCTGAATCTTCTCCTCTGTCAGCTTTTCATAATCAATGACACTTTCATTTGCTTTGCGGATCGCTGCCTCGATCTTTTTAATGTCAAAGGTATCTTCCATTTCCGCTTCGTTTGATAATTTTTCATATCTTTTGTTTTTACTCTCCTATCTAATAAACAATTTTCACTATAGTTTCAATTGTAAAAAATTATTTGTCAGGGCAGTGTTCCAACGATTGCTGCCGAGATTTATTATATACAACATATTGTGTTCTTGTCAATATGTATAACTATATTATGTGGAGCATTATGTAAACAAAAAAGGCAGCGGACACCGCGCAAACCCAGTATCCATGCTACCTTTATCTATTCTGTACAAAAATACATCAAATAAATCGTCACTTTTTTATGATAGAAGAAAAACACTATATATTGTGGTTTTTCTGCTCTTTTGCACCACTTTTACACTTTCTGCCACAACAGTCTTCCGCCACGCCGATATTTTCCATGATCCGGTCGAGATAATGCTTTAGCTGTTCTGTTTCTTCCTTATGAAAGCCTTTTGTGATGAGCTGCTCCATCTCCCGGATATCTGCATCCGACTTTGCAACCATATTTTTTGCTTTTTCTGTCAGGGAAATCTTTTTTAATCTCGCATCGCAGCTTACGGACTCCCGCACGATCAGTCCTTTCCGCTCCATCAGCTGAAGCATGTTAGAAGCGTTGCACGGGACACTTTAAATTCCTGTTCAATGTCTTTCTGATAGATTTCCGTATCCGCATGGTCATTCAGGTAACCGAGTGTCCACCGCTGCATTCCTGTGATATCACCCTCATTCTCGATCCTTTTCGCTTCCATCTGCTTATGAATGCGGTTATGGATCAACCTCATTTTATATCCTACACTGTCTTCGTGTCTCATTTTCCTTCTTTTTCCCCTTCAAAAATTCATTGTTGACATTCACAGACGAATGCCGTATAAATATATAGTTAGCACACTAACAAATAAAAATCAACAATAAATTAGAAAAGGATGTGAAAATATGTTAAAAACTCTTGGAGCACAAATAAAAGAGTTTAAAAAGGACTCTTTTCTTACTCCGGTCTTCATGATCTTAGAAGTTCTCATGGAGACGGTCATTCCTCTCATGATGGCATCCATTATCGATAACGGTGTGGAAAAGGGCGATATCCATCATATCTACGTGATGGGCGGTCTGATGATCGTGACTGCCTGTGTCTCTCTTTTTGCAGGTGTGATGGGGGGAAAATACGGTGCGAGAGCCTCTACCGGTTTTGCCCGCAACTTAAGAAAGGCAATGTATGAAAATATCCAGACATTCTCTTTCTCCAATATTGACAAATTCAGCACCGCAGGACTTGTCACAAGACTGACCACAGATGTCACCAACATTCAGATGGCTTATCAGATGATCCTGCGCATGTGCGTCCGCGCACCGATCACTCTGGTCTGTGCATGATCATGGCTTTCTTTATCAATGCAAAACTTGCCTGTATCTACCTCGCAGCCGTGATCTTACTTGGTATCATACTTGCTTTATCACAGTCAGCTCATAAATATTTTACCCAGGTATTTCCGAAATATGATGACTTAAACGCATCTGTCCAGGAAATGTCTCTGCGATCCGCGTGGTAAAAGCCTACGTCCGTGAAGATTTTGAAAAGGACCGTTTCAAAAGCAAGTGAAAATATTTACAAAATGTTTGTCAAAGCAGAGGGCGTTATCGTATTTAATAACCCCGTCATGATGGCTGCCGTGTATACCTGCATCATCCTGATCAGCTGGATCGGTGCCAAAATGATCGTGTAAATTCTCTTACCACCGGTGAATTGATGAGCCTTCTCACTTACTGCATG
>ENA-OQER01000905-OQER01000905.1-human-gut-metagenome-genome-assembly--contig:-NODE-905-length-15530-cov-1.761345_pt1 | contig 15530 bp, 19 predicted proteins | sample MGYA00242797_ERZ504639 | MGnify/ENA primary metagenome ERZ504639 (study PRJEB26092, sample SAMD00036306) | human gut metagenome | host: Homo sapiens | study: EMG produced TPA metagenomics assembly of...
TGTTTTCATATCCCGGAAGTGCTGCTGAATCTGGATCACTGTTTTTCTGTCAGACTACGGGCTCCGTATATGGGTTCTACAGAGATTGCAACGTATTATCTGGCAAGCAGTGCCTGCGAATTTCCAGAGCATTGCTGGAACGGGCGATCGAGGGCGGATTTCAGTTTCTGGATGCGATTGCCGGGGTTGATATCTGTGAATGCATGAACCGGTGTTACGAAAATATGGAACTGCTGGAGATCCAGGGGAAAGAGAAAAAGAATTTCTTTATCAGCTATGTGGATGTGCCGGGAAAAGATGAAGAGATCACGGTGGAGCATGTGGTAGAGCAGCTGCGAAGAAAGGTTCTGGAACCGCTGCATGAACGGTATGGAACGGATATATCCGATGCGGCGATGAGAAAAGCTGTGGAGAAGCACAATGAGATCTGCAGGATCATTCTGAGATGGGAGAAATGCGAAAAGCAGAAAATCCGGTGATCACAGGCGCAGAATTTCACAAGATTGTTCTTGCAACCTATGTCTGTCCAAAAGATCTGATCCTGGATAAATTGTATGAAACACTGGAGGAACTCAAACACAGGGAGCCGGATAAAAAATCAAAATTCCGTGCAAGAGTTGTGATCGTGGGCGGAGAGATCGATGATCCGGATATGATCGAACTGGTGGAAGACAGCGGTGCTTATGTTGCCGCAGACCGGTTCTGTTATGGATCGATCCCGGGCCGTCAGGAAATTGTATTAAATGATACGGAGGATGTGCTCACTCAGATTGTGCGGATCAATATTGATCAGACCTCCTGTCCGAGGTATGTCACGCCAAATAAGATCAAGTACAGACAGGATCAGGCGGCGAAACTGGTGGAGGAATATCATGCAGACGGTATTATTTATGAGCAGATGAAATTCTGTTCCTACTGGTCTTTTGAGAGAACACTGCAGAGTCATGTTCTTGCCGAAGAATATAAGATACCGACCTTATCAATTGACCGGCCGTATCAGGCAAAATCAAGCGGACAGCTTCGAACCCGGGTACAGGCATTTGTGGAGAGTCTGGAAATCAAGAAGATCAAAGCTCGCAGAGAGGAGGCCGGAAAATGAGACGAGGAACAAAAATCCAGAAGTTGAAACAAGCACTTCCGGGGATTGTAAAGGATGTCAGGCATTATGCAAAACCAAGGGTAAAGCTGCATAATGAAGGGCTTGGAGATTACTATACGGAAGGGTACCGTTCTCTGAACCAGAGGGAGTGGAAAGGGGTAAGAGATACAGCGTATGATTTTGCCTCCTGGCTGAAGGTATATGGATATATGGCAGTGACACTCGGAAAGCATCCGGTGGCGCTGACGAAATCCTTTGTGCGTTACCCGTGGATGGCTTCTTATCTGACGGTGGCGAATATGCTGGACCGCCATAAGCTGGGACTGCGCGGAAAACAGCTCCGTTATACGCAGGAACAGTTTTACGGAGTGGTACATAACTCGGTAGATGTGATCGCCAAGATCATTGAACGAGATGAGAATCTCAATTCACCAAATAATAAACGGGCTGCAAAATTACGTGCAAAGACGGTGATGTTTGACGAGATGACCCCATCGATCATTATGGCAGGTTTTCCGATGCTGGACTGGATCGATATTGCCATGTCACCGGTCTGCTTCCGGGAGAGGTTGATCAGAACGCAAATATTATGTATGTAGATGCGGCAGAGCGTATGGGACTGGCGGCAGATGTGTGTCCGCTTCCATCCGCAGAGGTTGGATGTGCATTGTGGATGACTATTCCGCAGGTGGGGGAGTTCTTTTATCACAAGTTCTATGCCGTGTGACGGATCTCTCGGCGCGGCTCTGTTTATGGACCGCTATATGAAAAAACTGCCGAGCTTTACGCTGACCCCGCCGCAGCGGTTTAATGAGCCTGAGACGAATGCGTATGCAGTCAAGGATCTGAAGAACTGTATCCGGTTTATCGAAGAGACTTACGACGTGAAGTGGGACTGGGATGCATTCTGGAAAAAGGCAGAAGAATATAATAAGACAACACAGTGCATGCTGGACAAATGGGATGTCAACTGTACGCCTTATCCGCAGGTCATAGGAAGTGCGCTGTCCCTTCAGAGAGAGTATGAATTCCAGACAGCGGCCTGTCTGGATCCGTTTATGACAAAGCAGGATGAAAAAGTGACAAAGATGATGCTCAAAGGATATGAAAAGGACCGGGAAGCAGACAGAAGAGATTATAAATACCGCGCCATTGTATGGTGCTGTCCGGCACATTACTACACCCATTTTACAACCTGGGCGGAACATACGTGGGGAATTCGCACTCTGGTCGATATGGAAAGTATGCTGAGTTATCATTTTATCATATCGGGGACAAAGAACAGGCGCTGACGGATATGGCAATGGCATATGAGCGGATGATGATGCGTTCCCACAGCAACGGCGGATATGTTAATGCGCTGGATGAGTGCTGGAAGATGTGCGAGAAATTTAATGCGAATATTGTGATCATGTACGATCATGTTTCCTGCAAAAACTTGGCGGTCTTCATGGATTGTTTGAAGATCAGGCAAGAGAGCGGGGCATTCATCTGATCTGGGTACAGCATGATCTGATGGATCCGAGAACCGTGTCCAGAAAAGCAATGCGCGATGCAGTCAACAAATATATGTCAACGGTGTTCAGGGAAGAACCACTGGATCCGACCTATCTGGATTATAGTGATGAACTGACCTGGTAAGGAGGGAAAAAGATGAAATATTTCGGGGGATGTGATGTAGGTTCGACCTATACGAAAACGGTGATCCTGGATGAAAACGGGGCGATCGTTGCAGCAAATACGATCAAGAGTAAGATCAACAGTGCGCAGAGCGCCAAGGCAGGGCTGGATCAGGCGATCGCGGATGCCGGTCTGAAGGAGATTTCCGATCTGACGTATCTGATCGGAACCGGATACGGGCGAAACAAAGTACCGCAGGCAGATGAAAATATTTCCGAGATCAGCTGTCATGCAATGGGTGTGCATGTGACAGATCCGTCGGTGCGGGCGATCATTGATATCGGCGGACAGGATGTAAAAGGAATTGCGGTTGATACGGACGGAACGGTGAAAACATTTGCGATGAATGACAAATGTGCGGCCGGTACAGGGCGTTTCTTTGAATCCATGGCGAATGCGTTCGAGATGTCTCTGGAAGAATTTTCGAAGCTGAGTCTTACAGCGGAAAATGTGATCCCGATCACGGCACAGTGTACGGTATTTGCAGAGTCTGAGGTTATCACACTGGTCGGAGAAGGAAAACCGCAGAATGAAATTGCGGCAGGAATTCAGCAGGCGGTTGCAAACAGCTGTTTTGTAATGGCGAAAAAAGCCGGAGCGAAAGATGCGATCACACTGACGGGCGGATGTGCGAAAAATCAAGGATTAAAAGCAGCGATTGAGAAGGTGCTCCGTATGAAGGTCATAGAACTTAAGATCGATCCGCAGCTGATGGGTGCGCTCGGAGCGGCAGAATATGCGAGACAAAAGGGATTAGACTTATAAGGAAGGGGCGATCCGGATGAAAAAAACAGTCAGATTTTTTTGCAAAAGTGTTTCTTGCCGTGAGTGCAGTGACAGCGGTTTTGTTTACCATCTATATGACCAATGCAGATTCCAAGCTGATCGAATTTATTTATGACAAGCTGCTTCATTATCATGAGACGAAAAAAGTAGAGGATCACATTTAGTTATGCAAGTATATGATAAAGTTATCGAGACAACAAGAGAATTACTGAAGCCTTTCCCGGTAAAAGAGCTGAACAGGAATCATGCAAACCATGGAATCTGCTCAAAGAAAATGAATTCCTGCTTCAAAAAGAAGTGGCGTTTGAGCTGGGAATCCGTTCGCAGCCGTCCACGTGTTATCAGGCGGTGACCTCTTCGAAAGAGTTACTTCCCGAAGACAAGATTCTTTTATATGGACCGGATCTTCCGGAGATCAAAAAGAATGTTCCGTTTACCAGGATCACGTGGATCCAGATTGATCCGATCGAAGATCAGGATAAAGCGTACCAGCGGATCAAAAAGCTGGAATTTGCAAAATTTAAGATCATTCCGGAAGGTACATGATGCTGTCGTCCAGCATGGATCAAAAAGAACAGGTGCGGGTGAGCAAAAAAGCAATGAAAAAAGCACTGGACTTTGCGACCGTGGGAAATCTGATGATCCAGAAATATAAAGAAGAATTTCAGGCAAAGCATGTCCAGATTCTGTTTATCACACGGGAGCTTCCGGTGATGGACCAGCTCATCGCACAGGGGAAAAAGGTGGATGAGATCACAAATGCATTTGACCATATTTGAAAATATATTCTGGATTGCGATCTGTGTCCGTTGCATCCGATCTGCGATGATGTAGAGGAACTGCGGCAGATACATTTTGCCAGAAAGTAAGAGAATGTCCCCGTAGAAATCAAGTAACTTCTGCGGGACATAATAAAGCGTGTAGTATAGAGGAAATACATCAAACTCTCAGACATTGTCTGTGTGACAATTCATGTGTCTGGAACATGGTTTCTAAACAGTTCAAATTCAAAGGCAGTTTCGCTGAAAGAAAAATAGTTATCTAAAGAGGAAATAGGTACTATTGAACTAATTTATATAGTATTATAATGTGTTAAAAAGTCCGAAAACAGTTTGAAATGTTTACATATTTACAAAGTTACATGTTTACAATGTGCTTAACGGGTGGTATATTATAGATATAAATAAGGCACTACTGATAGTTGGTTAGTCCAGATTTAATAAGTTACAAAAAAGTAACCGCAATCCTTTGGCTGAGGGGCGGTTACTTTTTTGATTGATTAATATATGCAATCAGAGGGTTCAGTCCCCCTGTTGAAGGACTAACCGCCTACCATTCTCATGTAGTGCCTTGTCTTATTTTATCAAACACATTGTTGCATGACAAGATATTTTGTCAGAATCCATATATGCAAGTAATTTGAAATATAAGTGGCAGCTATGAAAATTATGTTAGTATTATCAAATGCAGAAGGAGATTGTAATAAGCCAATACAACTTACAGACAACAAAGCAAAATCAGAAATGGAAAAGTTGCAAAACTTATAGGAAGATATTATTTAAAGAATAAAATCAACAGATATTCTTTTAGAAAAATTTGCCCAAAAGACATTTGGGGGAGATGCAGGAACAGCGAAAACCCGCTAACCTTTCGGCTAACGGGTTTCGTTGTTTTATAGTTATCTAAAGGAATGAGAGTAAAGTGTGACATCTTGGGTCGCCCCAAGATGCCGTTACTTTATGAGGGGGAGATAGTTGTTTATCAACTATCTGAGTATTAGTATACGGAATAAATGTGTCCAAAGTATGTTGAATCTATTAAAGAAATAGAAAAATTCTTATGAAATTCTTAAAACATGTCAGGATTTTGGAATCCGTATTGTATTCCCGGCATAGATCAGATTTGGATTTTGAATGTTGTTTAATGCTTGCAAAGTGGCAATAGTTGTTCCAAATCGCTGGGCAATTTCACTCAGCGTATCTCCGGATCGTATCACATAAGCGGTATATTGCGGGGCGGGTGGTTTCGGTTTCTGAGACAAATGATTTAGTCCTGCATTTTTTATAATAGAAGGATAATCAACAAAAACATAGTCCAGATCAACGTCCCCGGATATTCCGGCGATCTCTCCCTGACTTGTGAATTGCCACATCTGGCAGTCTGTATTATCCAGCTTGCTGTTATAAAAAGCGTACCACAGTGCATATCTTGAAGAAAGTGACAGAAGACGGTACGTTTTGAGGAAATTCCGGTTGCTGTAATACATTGCAAAATATCCGTTTTTTTCCATTCTGTCACAAAAATTCTGCACAATTTTCCCTACGGTTTCCGGTGTGAAAGCAACTCCGTTTTGTGCGGCATAGTTTACAGATGCCTGTTCAATATCGTAGCATACAGGATAATCGAGACGATAACCGGAGATTGCTTTGAGACAGCCATCAGCTTCCTGGCGTGCAATCTCCGGAGTCAGGGCATAGCAGAACCAATAGACTCCGATCGGGAGACCAATCCGGTTACATTCTGAGGCATTGCGTTTAAATTGTGGATCAATCGTGTTAAAACCATAGCCGGCACGGAGCATGGCAAACTGATACCTGCGGCTTTGACCTTTTCCCAATCTACATTTCCTTGAAATTCGCTGACATCCAGTCCTTTTATTTGCATTATATAATCCTTTCATAAAATATAAAAACGGGTTTCTTATGTTTATTATATGAAAAAATGAGGAATATGTGCAGAGTAGCAGTGATTGTTTTTCATAAGGATTATAACGGCATTGTTACAAACAGAAATGAAATCGAATTAAGAATTTCCTAAGATTTTCCCCAATGGCTCTTAAAAAAATGAGAATATCATGTATACTGTAAAGGAGGTGATGAAAATGTATAGTATTTTAGTTTGTGATGATGATAAAGAAATAGTAGAAGCAATTGAAATATATCTTACACAGGAAGGGTATCAGGTTCTGAAGGCTTATGATGGGATGCAGGCATTAAAGATGCTGGAGACGGAAACGGTGCATCTTTTGATTCTGGATGTTATGATGCCGCGTCTGGACGGGATCAGGGCGACTTTGAAGATCCGTGAAACGAACAGTATTCCAATTATCATTTTATCGGCAAAATCTGAAGATGCGGATAAGATTCTGGGGTTGAATATCGGAGCGGATGATTATATGACAAAACCATTCAATCCACTGGAGCTGGTTGCAAGAGTGAAATCTCAGCTTCGTCGTTACACACAGCTTGGCGGGAATGTGAGTAGTACGCAGGAGACGATTTATGAGGTTGGCGGCCTTCGGATCAATGATGATCTGAAAGAAGTAACGGTAGACGGAGAAATGGTGCGCCTTACTCCGATTGAATACAATATTTTATTGCTTTTGATGAAGAATCAGGGAAGAGTATTTTCGATTAATCAGATTTACGAATCCATCTGGAATGAAGATGCAATCGGAGCGGATAATACGGTAGCAGTACATATCGTCATATCCGGGAGAAGATTGAGATCAATCCAAAGGAACCGCGATATTTGAAAGTGGTATGGGGAGTAGGATATAAGATCGAGAAATTATAGAAGGGAGTTTTTCATGAGTAAATGGTATAAAAGTGCGCTTGTAAAAGGCATTTTGATCTTTCTTTCTGTTCTTTCGGCAATTACGGCACTGCTGAGTCTGGTGATTATTTCCACATATTCTGTAAGTGTAAAAGAAATCTGGAATAAAAAGCCGACAGAGTATACAGATTCCAAAGAATTTGAGAATCAGATGTGCGGGCTACGATGGATGTTTTAGGTCAGATTTCCTATGAAGATATTTTCGAGACAGATGGAAAATACAATCCGGATAAGCTGATCGATATCATGCAGTATGGATATAACGGAAGGCACTATGATGAAGAGACGGAAAGACTGCGGTATAAACTCTCGGATCTTCAGAAATGGAGTGAGGAGTATCAAAATAACTATGCAACGCAGGAAAATCCCATCGTTGTCTGTCAAAAAGCAGATAAAACCTATCATTACTATTACTGGGATGAATTTTTAAGTCTGCTGAAAAAGAAAACGCTGACAGTGGATATAGATGGATATACATCTGATGAGATTGTAAATGCACTGGCTTCTGGAAATGTGAGTCTCAGTCAATTTGCCGGACATGATATTCTGGATGAAAAAGGCGAGACGGTGTACCGGGATTTCTGGGGATTCAGTGGTGCCATTGAAGAAGAGGCGCGGCCGGATGGAGGAAATAATATTCTGGATGTTGTAAATCAGACGCCGCAGCTGAATGGAAAGCTGAGTGAAGTGTATGCACAATTGGGCAGCATCCTGTCAAATCTTTATTATGATTTCCAGTCTTATCAGAACAGTGCAGAATGGACAGAGGGAAATACAAACTTTGCCTATATTTTTGTTGATAAAGAAACAAAAGTTTATACAAATCGCAAGGAATATCAGGATTACAACAGTGTAAAAGAAAATATCTCAGATATTCAGAAAAATGCGAAGTATATGATTGTTCAGCCAAAGCTTTCTGATTTTAAGACCAATATGGATATCACAGCAAATGACTGGAAGGAGTTTGTAAAGTCACAGCGCAGAAACAGCAACGGTGATTTTATTTTTGCAGCGGCAGTAGATACCAGGTTTTCAATACAGGATTCTTTTTATCTGGATAAGAAATTATATGATGAATATGCACCTTATATCAATCGTGCGGTGATCCTGCTCGGTGCGGCAGTATTACTGATAATCGTGAGTTTGATATGCTGACAGTGATCGCCGGAAGAAACAACCGAAGTGACGGAGTGCATTTGAATGTATTTGACAGATGGAAAACGGAGCTTGCAGCAGTGTTTGTGATTGGGATCTGGATAATTCCGATGATGTTCTGGATGAATAATGGGAATATGGCCCTCGGGTATTTTGCAGAAAGCACGGATTTGATGACTGCAACGATCGGATATTCTTATGAATATGCATCCGGATATGTTCCGACAATGCAAGATATGATCCAACTTGCATGTACAGCGGCTTATACCATGATCATGTTCCTGGTCGGATATCTGAGCCTGGTCCGCAGGATAAAAGCGGGAACGATGTGGAAGAACAGCGTATTGTATGCGTTTTGCAGATTCTTTAGAATATTCTGGAGAAACAGAAATGTGGTGTGGAGAATGGTTGTATCAGGGGTGATACTGATTGGAATCCACTGGATGCTGGCATTATTCAGAACGCCGGGATTTGTGCTGATCACGCTGGCAGCAGATGCATTCATTGTGTATTATCTGGTATTGAATGCGATTGCAAAGAATAAAATCATAAAAGGAATCAAAGCAGTTGCAGGAGGAGATCTGGAATATCAGATTTCTCTGGAACATCTCAGAGGAGAACAGCGTGAAGTAGCAGAAATGCTGAATGATATCGGAACCGGATTGCAGAAGGCTGTGGAAAAAAGCGTGAAAAGCGAGCGTCTGAAAACGGATCTGATCACAAATGTATCTCATGATATCAAAACACCGCTAACTTCCATTATCAATTACGTGGATATCCTGAAACGATCCAATATTGAAGATCCTAAGATACAGGGGTATCTGGAAATTTTTGGAGGCAAAAGCACAGCGTCTGAAAACATTGACAGAGGATGTTGTAGAAGCATCCAAGGTGAGCAGCGGGAATATCAATCTGCAGTTGATGGATGTCAATCTGGTAGAGATGATGAATCAGACGACGGGAGAGTTTGCAGAAAAATTTGAACATAAGAATCTGGAGCTGATTCAGACACTTCCAAATGAGCCGGCGATTATTCATGTAGATGGAAGAAGAATGTGGAGAGTATTGGAAAATCTTTATAATAATGCGGCGAAGTATGCAATGCCGGGGACGAGAATTTATGCAGATCTGCGCACTGATAAGGATGAAGTGATATTTTCTTTGAAAAATGTTTCGGAGTATCCGCTCAATTTCTCAGCAGATGAACTGACAGAACGTTTTATTCGCGGTGATATTTCAAGGAGTACCGAAGGAAGCGGACTGGGATTATCGATTGCGAAAAGTCTGGTACAGATGCAGGGCGGAAAACTGGAATTATATCTGGACGGAGATCTTTTTAAGGCGACAGTTCGTTTTAGAAAAGCAGATAAAAAAGAACAAGATTCATGTTTTTTCAGAGAGAATTCTGAAGAAGAGTAGGAGAGGCGGGAATTTTTCCCGTCTTCTTTTAATTTAAGACTTGTTTTATTGCACGAGACTTATTTTGTTTTACAATAGTTACTGTTCACACATAGCTTATATAGAAAACAAATGACAAGGGGAATCGCATGGAAACGATCAAAAAATTATTATCAGATATTTTAAATATAGAATTTGTTCAGGCAGTTTTGAGCAATCCGAGGAAAAAAGAGGGAATTTTAAAGGTAAAGGTTCGGCCGATCGAGAAAAAAGGCAATTTATTTTTTCAACTGGAGTCTTTTACAAAAACACAGGCCTTTCATGAGAATCTGGACCCGATTTCGGCACGAGACCGATTGCTGGAATATATGGAAGAATTCCGGCAGATGCAGGCATCTACAGTGCATATGAATTACACTGTTTTAGTGAGCAAAAAAGGCAAGGTAACCATTCAGAAAAAAGCGTCAAAAGGCAGTGTAAGACCGGTAGAATTGTCACATAATAGAAGTAAGAAATATATTTTAGAGGAAGGAATTCCGGTTCCATTTCTCCAGGATCTGGGTGTGATGACAAAGGATGGAAAAATTGTACATTCCAGATTTGATAAATTCCGGCAGATCAACCGGTTTTTGGAATTTATTGAGGATATTCTTCCAAAACTTGAGAAAGACAGAGAGATCACGATTCTGGATTTTGGATGTGGAAAATCGTATCTGACATTTGCCATGTATTATTATCTGCATGTTCTGAAGGAATACGATATCCGTATCATCGGGTTAGATCTGAAATCGGATGTCATTCATCATTGTAATGAGTTAAGCCGCAAATATGGATATGACAAACTGGAATTTCTGGTGGGAGATATCGCGGATTATGAAGGTGTCAGAGAAGTGGATATGGTTGTGACGCTTCATGCCTGTGATACAGCGACAGATTTTTGCACTTGCCAAAGCGGTGGGATGGAATGCGAAGGTCATCCTGTCGGTTCCATGCTGTCAGCATGAATTGAATGGGCAGATGCAACGGGAAGGAGCCGGATATGATAAGCTGGCGCCGATTCTGGATTATGGTCTTTTAAAAGAGCGGTTTGCGGCGCTTCTGACAGACGGACTTCGAGCGAAATATTTGGAGCAGTCTGGTTATGAGACTCAGGTTCTGGAATTTATCGATATGGAACATACGCCGAAAAATATTCTTCTGCGTGCAGTAAAGACGAATCAGGCAAAACAGGGGAGTGAAAGCCAGGTTTGGGAGTGCAGGAAATTTTTGGGGATTGACCAATGCTGGGAGTGTTATTAGATAAGGGGACAGAATCATGAAAAAAAGAAATGAGAAAGGCAGGAATACTCCTTGTAGTATTTGTGGCAGCAATTTTTGTCAGCAGTCTGTTTATGAACAATGGTGTAGACGATCAGATCATCGATCTGGGAGATCCTACACTTCCGAGAATCTCATTCAAAAGGAAGGCAGGACTGTGAATGCTCTGGCCGGCTATGTAAATGAGATGGATGTTACGGCAATGCGGGACACCATTACACCCCTGGAGGCAAACGGAACACTTCAGATACAGATTGAAGAGTTTGGAAATAAAATCACAGGCGTTGAATATAAAGTGTATTCGCTGAATGGAGAGGAAACCTATCTGGAAGGCAAACAGAAGGATATTTCTGATGAGACGATTTTGCTGGATCTGAAAAAAGGTCTTCCGGATGAAGTTTCAGAAGCTGTTCTGGAAGTGATTCTTTCCATGGAGGAGGAACAGGCTCACTTTTATACCAGAATTACAAGACCGGATGAACTTTCTTTAAAAGAATGTCTGGATTTTGCCAGGATTTTCATGCAAAGACGCTGGAAAAAAACAGTCAGGAGGAATTGAAAAACTATCTTGAAACGAGTGCAGAAGGGGACAATACAACTTACCAGACTGTTACCATCCATTCTGATGCAGATCATGTGACATGGGGAAATCTGAGTCCGCAGGTGGTTGAGGAACCGGAGTGGAGCATTAAAGAGAGCAATTCCGTCTATACGTCGCTGCTTGCACAGTATCAGGTGACATGTGCCGGAGATACGGGAGAGATCGAGACGTATGATGTCCGCGAGTTTTTCAGGATTCGCTACGTGCAGGGGGAAATCTACCTTTTGGATTATAATCGGAAGATGGAACAGATTTTTGATGCAAATCAGAAAGTGCTGGATCAGAACGGGATTCTTCTGGGTATAGCATCGTCCGATATATTGTATGAAACAAATTCGTCAGGAAATATTGTTTCTTTCGTGAGAAATGGAAATTTATGGACATACAATGTAAAGCAGAATGAGCTTGCACAGGTATTCAGTTTTAGCAATATCGAAGGAAATGATGCTCGGAGCAGGTGTGACCAGCATAATATCCGGATCATCAGTGTGGAAAAGAATGGAAGTACTGCGTTTGCAGTTTATGGGTATATGAATCGCGGAGCACATGAGGGAGAAGTCGGAGTTGATATTTACTATTATGATATTGAAAAAAATGTAGTACAGGAAAAAGCGTTTATTCCAAGTACAAAATCATTTGCAATCGCAGAGGAAGAGCTTGGAAAAATGGTGTATTACAATCAGGATCAGAATCTTTCGTATATTCTGGCAGGCGGAAAGTTTTACAAGATAGATCTGACAAAGGATGAGCAGACAGTGTTGGCAAAAAATCTGGAAGAAGGGCAGTATACGGTGTCTGCAGACGGGCATTTGATCGCATACCAGACGTCAGGAACGATCAATACCGCACAGGAAATCAAGGTATTGAATCTGAAAACAGATGAAGAAAATGCTGTAGCCGCAAAATCAGGGGAAGCAATCAGACCGCTTGGATTTATCGGATCAGATTTTGTGTATGGATATCTGCGGCAGGGAGATGTCGGTCATACGGCAGCGGGAGGGAACTGTTCCCGATGTATGAGCTGGAGATCAGAAATTCAGAAAATGAAGTGATGAAGACATACTCAGCAGATAAGATTTATATATCCGATGTATTTATTGAAGAAAATATGATGACTCTGAACAGGGTTGTAAAATCAGGAGAGACTTATACAGTTACCAGTCAGGATTATATCAGCAGTAACGAAGAAAAGAAGACAAAAAGTATAACTCTGGAAGCTTTCAGTACAGATTTAAAAGAAAAGCAGATGCGGCTGACTTATGAAAAAGGAATTTCCGATACTGTTCCTAAAATCCTGCGTCCGAAGCAGGTGGTGGGGAAAAAGCCGATCACGATCACGCTGAATGACAAGTCGAAGTCTGAAAAGTACTATGTATATGGAATGGGAGAACTGGTTGCGATTTACGATAAGGCGGCTTATGCAATTCAGAGAGCAGAGCAGATTTCGGGAGTAGTAATCTCATCAGAACAGGCATATGTATGGGAAAAAGGCAACAGAGATCTGGTTTATGATACAGAGACAGCACCGTTTGGAAATGGAGAAGGAAAGACCTCTCTTCAGACCTGTGAAGAGGTGATGGCAGCGTATAATGCCAAAAAAGTAGACCTGACCGGATGTAGTCTGGAACAGGTTCTGTATATTATCAACAAGGGCCTTCCGGTCATTGCGATGACAGATGCCAATCATGCGATCCTGCTGACAGGATATAGTATGACGGATATCACTTACATCGATCCGGATACAGCATCCCAAAATACAGTTTCGATTGAACAGATGAGCGCTATGATAGCAGGAAGTGGAAACACGTTTATCGGTTATATGAAATAACAGAAAAAGGAAGAAGTCTTTGAGAGAATTTATTCTCTGTGAAAGAACTTCTTCCTTTTTGTTATTGACGGAAAATAACTGTCTTATATTTATTCAGAGCGGTGTAGACAATCATACCCAATATTCCACATGAGAGAACTTCACCAATTCCCACGGTAAGCATCTGGAATGGAAATGGAAGCAGAATCTGATATCCATAATAAAGAACAAATGGAATCAGAACTGTATTTGCAATAATCGGCGGCAGTGGTGCGAGCCATTTGCTGCGGTTTCTCAGAAGATAGGTGAAAATAGCACCGAGCAGAGTTGCCATGCTTCCGACAATAATGTCAGGAAGAATTGCGCCTCCTAAAATATTTCCGATCAGACATCCCACAAAGAGTCCGGGAATTGCAGCCGGAGTGAAGGCGGGCAGGATGGTCAGTGCTTCTGCGATACGAAACTGAATCTGTCCGAAACTGATCGGGGCAAATACGATGGTCAGGACCACATAAATCGCAGCGATCATTGCTGACTGTACCAGAAACAGTACGCTGATTGTTTTTTCTTTTTTCATAGATCAAAATCTCCTTTAGTTTTATTTTACGTGTGGAAGGTCTCGAACACACGATAGTTGATTGCTGGAAATGCCTTAAATACGCCACTTTCAGCAGGTGGAATTGTAGCACAGACAAGCGTAAAAATCAAGCTGTACCCACAATTTACCCACAATGAGAATAAAAGCACTCGATCCGGGGAGTGCTTTCATTTATTTTGTTTAGCTTTAGCTCGGCGTCTTCTTTGCGCCATGCGGTCATTGCAAGTATCAGAAGCCGGAGACATTGAACAGGATGCAAGCATTATCATTTTGTTGTGGAATCTGGACAATGAGGATAAGACCAGGAAAGGTCTGAAAGTGGATAAGAACCGGCAGGGAGAACTAGGGAAGATTGTATACCGCTTTGATGGAAATGAAATGCGATTCCAGGAAACAGAAGAGGAACTCAAAAGCAAAGATGGATTCAAGACGGTACGGACACCGACACCGTTTGATTAAAAGATGGGCAGCGTAAAATTATTAAAAGGCAGTGAAGAATTTGAAATGTTTCAGGACTATTGGAAAATGATGCAATCAGTCTGGAGCGTAGAGAACACAAAGGAATACTGGGAGAAGGTAGTAGAAGATACCGACAGATTTTACAGGAAGTACCAGACAGAGTTCTCGAAAGAATTAGCACTGGCACTTGCAAACGAATTGGAAAGGAAAGCGAAACATGAAGCAGAGCAGACTACTGTTCAAGAAAGAATGGGTATCCATTTTGGCAGATGCAGGGGAACGAGTTGGGGAGAATGAAGAAACATTCCATGAGGTGGAAGGGGAACTGATAGAGTTTCGGGAAACATCGGAAATTGTAGTTTTAAAGGGCGGCATCCTTGCGTCAGTTCCAATGTATCGAATTCAAATGTTAGAAGCGTAGGAGGAAAACAAAGTATGAGCAAATTATTTTTTGAAATGACAGAAACAGAAGCACAGTTACAGAATATTTTAAACAGTCTGGAATATGCGCAGTACCAGATGTCAACCGGGATCAACGGATACGGCAACGGCACTATGACAAGAGAAGAGCATCAAGAAACAGAGCGGAGCGTGCGGAGTTTGTTAGTGGTAGCTATGAGCGGTATACAGAAGCTGATCGGAGAGTATGCATCACTGGAAGAAGATGGACTGTTGCCAGAAATGGCAGCGGAAGAAATCATGCAGATCAATGCAGAAAGCGTGGATCAGTACGAAGCAATCCAGAAGCCTTCCGGCTTGGAATGGAGAAAGCGAAGTCAGAGAATGTTGTAGAACATCCGGTATATGGATCAGAGGACATGGAAGAGTTGAGACAGTGCGTTTTGATCGATCTGGAAGATTGCATGACAAAAGACCGGGAGACCGGAGAAAAGGGAGAAGCTCTTTGCATGACGTTCCAGAACGAAGAAGGGAAGTATATTATTATCAAGCACACTATAACAAACTTATTTTCATCTTTAAGGCGTAATAAAAGAGGTCTTGGAATAAAGGAATC
>ENA-OQER01000906-OQER01000906.1-human-gut-metagenome-genome-assembly--contig:-NODE-906-length-15520-cov-2.016241_pt1 | contig 15520 bp, 20 predicted proteins | sample MGYA00242797_ERZ504639 | MGnify/ENA primary metagenome ERZ504639 (study PRJEB26092, sample SAMD00036306) | human gut metagenome | host: Homo sapiens | study: EMG produced TPA metagenomics assembly of...
TTTATTTTTTGTTTTTTATCACTGTGTCCCCCTGTTCCCCACATATAGTTTATGATTTCTATTATTCCTATGATGCCTTTCTATTATTTTTTTATAGGACTACAAAAAATCAAAAATCTTCGTAGCCCCATATTTTTTAAATCAAACGGCAGTATTCTCTCTCTACCTTGCCTTCATCTGAAGTAACATATTGCAAGATACCACCTTTTTCGTTGAAAATCATGCTAAAATCCAACTCTTCAAGATACTTTTCTACATACACGGCTAATGTTTTCATTTCTCCTGCATAAAAGCAATCCTTAAACCAGCCATTACTTCCAATCATATAACCCTGAACTTTGTTGTCTGCTTTTTTCAACTTATTCTTAAATTCTTTTTCAGATATCGCTTTTACTGTATTTTTGTTTAATATTTCCGGTCTTTTCGCCAAAAATTCCCAAAAAGCTTCTTTTTCATTTTTACGATATCCCTGCTTTAATTTTTTCCTGCATCGTTTCTGATATTGGGAAATGATATACCTTTGAAGTGCAAATTTCTCTGCTTCCTCATCCCTAATACAAAGCAAAACTTCACCCTCTTTTATCCATTTTTCCAGAGGATATCCACAATAAAACAGTGCCAGCATTTCTTCACTATTTTTACAGAAATAATCTTTATCAGCATGAAGCATGTAGCATTTTTTCTTTTCAATCCACGTAATGCTTATTTCATATAATTTTGTTTTTCCGTAAATCAAGAAAGAATTCTGCTTCGCTACATATCTTTTAAACTCATCCATTTTCATTTTCCAGATTTATCTTTCCTTTCATCTCCAGTGGAAATACCGGATACATGATCAATTTTTCATCTGCCTTTGTCAGCCATTCTTTCATTTCCGGACTATAAATTAAAATCCTTCTGGCATGTCCGTATGTATATTCATACGTTGCATTGACATGCTCCCATTTCCCCAGTTTTTCTGTATCCAGATAAATATTATGAAATCCCGCATCTGGTTCTTTTTGAACTCGCACTTTTTACAGTGACTGCATCCTTCTGTTGCCCTGTAGCTTTCACATTGAAAGGCTCCCTTTCCCAGTACATTTTCTGCTTTTAACTGATATCCTGCAACTTTTTTCAAAACTCCGCTGTAATATGCCGGAATAAAATTCTTTTGGGACAGTCCTTTTTCTATAAGATATTCATACATTGGAATGGTCACAAACATATCTAACTGTCCCGGGCGGGTAAACACTGCTTTTCTTCTGTTCAGATCCTCCAGTTGCTTTTTCTTTTTAAAGGTATATTCTTTGTTCTGGAAAAAAGTTTCACACTCCGGCACAAACTTTCATATACCTTTTTCTCATTTTCTTCAAATTCATATCCTGCCAGGTCAATATAATATCCGATCGCATTTTTCTCTTCTTCCTGCGTATATTTCGGTATATAAGAGCACCAGATATCCGGTTCTATGATATCCAGCAATTCATCGTCGTCTTCTTCCGTATCTTCATCGTACTGAAATACCTGATCAATTTCTTTCTTTAATTCCATAAGTTCTCTGTAGACTGCTTCTTAATGTCCACGGTAAACGTATATCTTTCCATGGAACTGTACAGTTTTTCTGCCTTGCATCCCAGCTTTTGCATCAGATTTACTGCTTTCTGCGTGTAGATGATCATCTTCTTATCAATATCAATTCTGATTTGCGTATACTTTCATTTGACTTTTCCCCTTATTAAGATACAAATTTTATATATGATGCTATTATAACAAACTTTTTATGCTTTTGGCATCTTTTTCATCTTTAACCTTTATAGCACAGAGAATCTACTGTAAAACAGCAGCATGCTTTTGCACACTGCTGCCTCTTTCACTCACTCTGCATGGTGGTGATCACGATATTCTCACCGGAAATTTCGGTCTTGCGTTTTACGATATCTTCGATCTGTGCCCGCTGTGCATCGGTGATCTCACTCTGTCCGATGACCACATCGACGCTGCCGTCTGTGATGCTCACGACTGCATCGGTAAATCCTTTGGATTCGAGCAGAAGCTCTGCTGCCGCTTCTTTTTCTGCGTTCTCTGTGAGGGCGGTCATATCGTTGACTGCATTTTGTTTCTGTTCTTCGGTCACGTTTTCGTTGTTGATGATCTCAAGCAGGGTTTCTTTGTTTTTGGATCGTACCTGCTCTCTGGTCAGTTTTGCCTGGGCCGCAAAGCTGCTGCCTGTTCCTGTGCTGGTAAGTACTGCCTCGCCCGGCGTGTCGGTCACTTCTTCGGATGCAGTGTCCGTTCCGGCATCTGTTTCGCCCGCCGACAGGGCGGCATCGCTCATACCATCGGTTTCGCCTGCCGCAGCTTCTCCTAAATAAACTTCTCCGTCCGCCGAGTCGGTAAGGGTGATGTCCTGATCCAGGCTGTCGATATCGGTAAGTGTGGCTTCGGTCTCTGTTGTGGATGCCGGCAGTGCATTTTCACCGAGTTTCGTACCCGAATAATTGAGATAGCCTGCCACTGCGACTAATGCCGCCAGAGCTGTGATGATGATCTGGTTTTTCTTCCACATATGTTTCACATCTCTCCTCCTTAAACCTTCTTCATTACTTTGATTTTATGCACTTCAATCCCAAATAATGCTACGACCGCATCGGTAATATCCGCTGCTGTTTTGCATTGTTTCCGCCATCTGCCGCCACGATCACACCTTCCACTTCCGGCTCTGTGATTTCTTTGACATACGGCGTTTCCGCTCCGTTTTCCTGCTTTTCAAAAACCGTGTTCTCTTCGAAATCCTGTGCATCCGCCGTGCTTTTGTCGCCGGACTGATCCTGTGTATTTTGACTGTTTGAGGTTCTTGTGTCCTTTTCCACAATATACGCTCCGCAGGAACGCAAGGTAATCATCACTTTGACCTTCCCCCACTCCGTCCACTTCCCGAAGCACTTCTTCAAGCCTTTGTTCCATCCTCTGTGTCCGTTCCTGTGCCAGATCTTCTGTATTTCTTACGTTGTTTTCAACTGCCGGTGCATTGGTTTTTGTCTGTGTGTTCTGCTTTTGCTGCTGTTATCCGGCCAGGTGATCACCAGAAGCAAAAGTCCGACAAGAAGACCGATCAGCACCGGACTGCCCTTTTTTCCTTTGCATTTCTCCCAAAAATCCAGCCACTGTTTCATGCGGCTCATCCCCCCAAAAAGACCACTTTATCGCTGCTGATCTGATAAATTTCCCAGAGTTTCTGTAAAATCTGCTCCTGCACCGCCTCTTTTTGCTGCAGATCCTCATACCCCCCGGAAATCGTTACTTTGCGGATGCCCTCTGTCTCTTCGGATTGAAATACAACCTTCGCTTTTGTCCCTTTCATCCCCTCCCCGTCTGCCGTCTCTTCAATCTGACGCTGCACTTCCTTCTGACAGGCTTCCGTCAGAACACGGCTCCTTAAGTCACTTAAATTTTCTTGTTCCATCCGGATCGAATCCCACTCTTCCAGCTGCAATGCCTGCTGCCACTGCTTCTCAAATACTGCCGTCAGATGTGCCTGATCCGTCAGCGGACTGATCAGCAGGATCAGAAACAGGACACCGCAAAACAGCCGAATGTATTTCTGATAATGGTTATCCGGAAGAATCTGCTCTGCAAGCTGCATCAGACACAGGCAGCACAGGATGCTCCGTACCCAGCTTCGAATCTCTGCCGACATCTTTTCTCCCCTTTCTTCTATTTTCCAAGCGATGCGGTGACAATGGCGATCGTCAGGAAAAACAGCATACTGCAGGACATCATGATCTTCAGAAGCAGCCCGACTCCTTCTGCAACTGCCGCCACACATTCGTTGAGCCGTTTGTCGCCGACCGGCTGCACTAGGCCGCCATCGCCTTATAGATCAGTGTGCAGAACGCCAGACGCACACCGGTGCCAGACAGAGCATCAGAACAGCGATCATCCCGCACACACCGACGGCATTCTTCAGAAGAACGGCAGAACCAAGCACCGTATCCGTCACGCTGCCAAACAGGTTGCCAATGCCGGGAATCGCCGATACGGTGCGGCTGACGGCTGTATTTTTCAGCCCGTCAACGGCCGGAAGGATCAGTCCCTGGATCACCTGAAATCCGATCGCTGCCGCTGTCATGCTCTTCATTGCCCATTCGATCACCGTACGCACAAGTTCTGCCAGATGCGAGAGCCTGTCATCCTTTGAGAGATGGTCGAGCAGCAAAAACAGGACATAAAGCTGCACGCCGGCAGAAGAAGATATCTTTGCACCCACTGCACCGCTGCGATCAGCAGGATCGCCGACTCGTAAAACGCCATCCCTCCAACGCTGTTCCCCGCAAAAACCGGCCGCCGCAAAATAAGACGGCACCAGAGCTTTCATAAAGCCATTGACTCTGCCAAGCGTTGCATCCGTCATCCGGCTCATCCCGGTAAATCCCTTCATCAGAACTGCTGCCAGCATCAGATACATCATAAAAAAGCTGATCAGTGCTGTACCGTTCTTTTCCATGAGATCCGTGAAATTCAAAACAAGTGCCGCCACGATCACCAGTAAAAACACCTGCAGTGCCGTCTCTTTCTGATTTTTCCATTCCAGAAGCAGTGCATCAAAAACCAGCGTTTTCAAAGTTGAAGGATTCAGCGGGATTTCTCCCCTGATCAGGCTTTTCAGTGCATCCGCAAAACGAAAACTGCTCTCTTCTTCAAGATCTGCAAGACTCTCCTCGACTTCCTGCAGATGAAATGCCTTTATATTAAGGAAGTCTTCCGCTCCGGTCTGTAATTCTTCTGCTGTATCCTGTCCCTGATCTTTCTCCTGCACTGTGACGCTGCCATGATCACTGCCGTTTTTCTGAAAGAACGGCCGCCTCGCACACCTGCTTCTGCCCCGCCCCCATCAGCCATCCTGTAAAAAGCAGCAAAAACACATAAATACGATATTTCTTCATATATTTTACCATCAGGCAAGACAGCTGCGGATCGTCTCAAACAGTGCCAGCAAAACCGGTGTCCCTGTCGCCAGCACCGAGATCTTTCCGAAAAATTCAATCTGTGAGGAGATTGCCCCATATCCCGCATCTTTGCAGATGCCTGCCGCAAAATCCGCCACATAGGTGATACCGATCATTTTGAACAGAATCTTCACATAAGCATCCTTTATGTTTGTGTAGCTTTGCAGCTGCTGCAGGCTTTCTGATAAATACCTCAGTTTTTCCACTGCACAGAAAAAAATAAGCATACAGGAAGCCATGCTGATCAACACGGCAAACACAGGTCTGGTCTCTTTGAGAAACAACGCCAGTAAAATCCCGGTAATCCCAAGAACTGCAATTTTGATCACAGTGCAAACAACTCCTTTATGCTCTCAAACAGCTGGCTGATATACGGCAGTACCCAGAACAGCACCAGTACCAGCCCTGCAAGGCTTGCAAGATACGCCTGTTTCTTCCCTGCCGCTGTGCTTTAAGACCTGACCGAGCACCGAGACCAGGATCCCGACCGCTGCGATCTTAAACAGCAGATTAACACTCATCTCCATCTCCTCTCTCTGTCAGTAAAGTAAAATGACAAGAAACGCACCGGCACCAAACCCCAGACATCGAAACATTTTTTCTTTCTCCCGGTATTCTTTTTTTGCCTGAACACACGCATCACTGACCTGTTCCAGGTAATAATCCAGTGTTTTTTTCTGCATCGCCACATCCAGATAACCGAGCTGACCGCCAAGCGTCCGAAGGCTTGCAAGGTCGCTCTCCTTTAAGGCAGTACCTTTCAGATCCATCTCCAGCTGCTTTTCAAAGATCACACCAAGATTCGCTTCTTCTCCTTTTTGCATCTTTCCTGCACATGTACCAGAAATCTGAAAGCGGCTGTGAAACCCGCTTTGCAATGCTGCCAAACGCCTCATCCAGCATCGTATTCGCATAGCCAATTTCCGCCGAAAGCATAACCGTCATGCGACGCAGCTCTTCCAATATGTGAATTCTCTTTTTCATTTCCGCACAGATCAGGCATCCTGCCGCAAAACAGCTGAACATGGTAAGGCCTGCCCCGAACAGTTTCAGCATACCACCCCCTCCTCCCCGTAGAGTCTGGTCCCTCTGCCGTCAAAAATCCCCCACACTGAGCCGATTTTTTCTTGCCGTTCAAAATAATATAGCGGTCAAAAACGTGTTCCTTTACCATCTTCTGAAGGAGCGGTTTTTTCTCAATGTCTTCCACCGAACTACCGTGAACCGTCGCAATCAGGCGGCAGCCGCAGTTCAGCACCGATTCAATCGCCTTGATATCGCCGTAATCCCCGATCTCATCGACTGCCACCACTTCCGGTGACATGGATCTAATCAGCATCATCATGCCTTCTGCTTTCGGACAGCAGTCCAGCAGATCCGTCCGTATGCCAAGATCATTCTGCGGAACGCCCTGGTAAGCTCCTCCGATTTCTGAACGTTCATCCACCACACCGACATTCTTTCCCTCACACCAGGCATTCCCGTTTGAAATCTGACGGATCACATCACGCAGCAGCGTAGTTTTTCCGCAGCACGGCGGCGAAATGATCAGTGTATGGCAGACTTCCCCATTCTCCACAATAAAAGGCATTACTTTATCTGCACAGCCTTCTACCTGATGAGCAAGCCGAATGTTCAGAAACGAAATATAACGGATACTCCTGACCTTCCCTTCCTCCATCAGGATCTTCCCGGCGACACCGACACGGTGTCGCCTGGATCGTTAAAAATCCCTGCCGCAGTTCATCTTCGTAAGCATAAAGCGAGTACCCGGCAATGTACTCCATCGTTTCCATCAGCTCACAGCGATCCACGTAATGAATATTTTCTTTCTCATACTGCTCATTTCCGTTACACCGCAGAAGTTTCCCCTCTTCTGTGAGCTTGTATTCTTTTCCCCGCTGCCGGATCATCAGCGGACTGTTGATCCTCATCCGAATCTCCTGCAGCTCGCCAAAATTCAGATCTGCCTTCTGCAGGATCCTCCTTACCGGAAGCGAAAATATTTTAAAAAATCCGTCTGCACATTTCAATGTCCTCACCTCTTAGGACATACTATGCTCAGGCGGATATTGTTATGAGTACTTATGATGTCCAAAAAAGATTCATCCGGACACATCGCAGCGTTCTCTTTAAATTTACACAAAAAAATCAGGAGATATGTCTTTCTCGTCAACATATCTCCTGTTAATGATGTTCTGCTATTTCCATTGGACTTCTTACCTTTCTTTCATTTTCATCCTGTCCGCTTCTGTGTTTTACAAAAGAAGATGTGGTTTAAGTTTTTGGTGGGCTGTACCTCTCTTTCTTAGATTCTTTTGATTTTAATTCTTTCTGTTTTTTTGAATTTGCCCTTCGCTTTCTTAATCACTGAAGTTGAATGACTGCTTTTTTATTTTTGATGTAGTGCTATGTCTTCATTGGACTGTCCTCCTTGTTTTTTGTTTCTCTCTTTTGTTTTGTTATCTTTATTATAGGCGTTCTCCTTTGATTTGTCAAGCACTTTTTCAAATATTTTTTGTTATTTTATAATTGTATTTATTTAATATATTTTTCAGATATTTTATGCAGTTTCTTCGTATTTCTTATTGATTTTTCGCTGTAGCCTGATAAAATGATGCCAGAAAGTCTACTATTGAAATCCAACGAGAAACGAGGTAATTTTGCATGAAGAAAAGAATCGTAATCGCTCTCGGACACCGTGCCCTCGGCACCACACTTCCGGAGCAGAAAAAGGCTGTCAAAACATCCGCAGCTGTGCTGGCTGATATGGTGGAAGAAGGCTATCAGCTGGTGATCACACACAGCAATGCACCGCAGGTCGGCATGATCCACACTGCAATGAACGAATTCGGCAAAACGCATCCGGACTACACAGTCGCTCCGATGTCCGTATGCTCCGCCATGAGCCAGGGTTACATCGGCTACGACCTGCAGAATGCAGTCCGTGCCGAGCTTTTAAAACGAGGCATCTTCAAAACCGTATCTACGATCCTGACACAGGTGATCGTTGATCCTTATGACGATGCATTCCATCATCCAGTCAAAGTGATCGGCCGTTACATGGATGCTAAAGAGGCCGAGGCAGAAGAACAGAAAGGCAACTATGTCAAAGAAGAGCCTGGCAAAGGTTACCGCCGTATCGTTGCTGCCCCGATGCCAAAGAGCATCGTAGAGATCGATGCAATCAAAACACTGGTTCAGAACGACCAGGTTGTTATTGCCTGCGGAGGCGGCGGTATCCCGGTTCTGCAGCAGGGCAATGAGCTCAAAGGTGCAAGTGCCATCATCGAAAAAGACTACGCCAGCGGAAAACTCGCAGAAGGCGTGGATGCAGATATCCTGATGATCCTCACAAACGACAAGATGGTTGACATTGACCGTGACACCGAGCATCCGAGATTTCTGGAACATATTACGGTAGAAGAAGCAAAAGAACATATCGCAGCCGATCAGTTCGGTGTAAATTCCATGCTTCCAAAGATCTGTGCTTCCGTTGATTTTATCACAGCCGGAAGAGGACGCTCTGCAATCATCACAAATCTGGAAAATGCCATCGATGCCCTGAAAGGCAAGACCGGAACCATTATCACAGAGTAAATTAAAATGCCAAAGAAATACACCGCACGTTTCCATGCGGTGTATTTCTTTTTGCTGTTGAACTCCAGCTAAGATGAAGTTTTTGTTGTCACACTATTTGATCTTTACGCTCTTTTTCTGGCCTTTGCCTTCAGCAGGGATGTGTAGGCTTTCTTTTTGCTCTTCGGCACTTTAATGACTGCTTTTGCAGAGATGTTCTTCAGTGCTCCCTTGCCTACGGAAGTCAGTTTCTTGCTCTTGATCTGGATGCTCTTCAGTTTGCTGTCGCCTGAGAATGCATTCTTGCCAATCTTGGAAACGTTTGTTCCAATCGTCACTTTTTCCAGTTTCTTCATACCCTTGAATGCATTTGCTGCGATTGATGTTACGCTCACTTTTTCACCGCTTATTGTCACGACTGCTGCTACTTTCAGTACGTGCTCTTCTGGAATCTACGCCGTATGCCTCTGCCAGTTTCTTCTGTGCATCGGTTACACGGTATTTCACATTTCCGGATGTAACGGTATCTCCGACTTTCAGTGTTTCTTCCGGTTTTGGCTCTTCCTGATTCTGCTGTGCTTTGAGTCTCTCGATCTCAGCCTGAGCCTGTTTCAGTGCTGCTTCTGCTGCTTCTTTTTCTTCCTGCAGTTTCTTGTAAGCTGCATCGCTTTCTTCTTTCTGCTTCTTGGCAGCAGCTTCCAGCTCCAGGATACGTGCTCTGTAATCATTTACAGATTTCTCAAGATCTGTTTTTTCCTTCTTCAGCGTGCTTACTTCTTCTTTTGCGGAAGCCAGTTCACCGTTCAGTTTTGTGATCTCAGCTTCTTTGGCTGCGATTTCAGATTCTTTGGCATTCACGCTGTCCTGAAGTTTTTTCAGATCATCCTGTGCCGTTTTCAGTTCGCTCTGCAGTTCTGTCACTTTTGCATTTGCTGTCTTCAGCTCTTCATCCTTCTGTGTCAGCTCGTTTTCTTTATTCTGAAGTTTCTTTAAAACTTCTGATAATCTGCTGCATCCGGAACTTTCAGTCCCTGTACGGCTGCCTGCAGTGCTGCTGCCTGTGCATTGACCGCCTCCTGCGTTGCTTTTTTGTCTGCATATACAGCCTGTGCATCCGCAAGTGCTTTCTGCAGTGCTTTGTAGGATTCTACGGTGTAATCTGCCTCTTTTAATGCTTTTGCAATGTCAAGCGTCTGTTTCAGTTCCACCTTGTCTGCTGCATTCGGATCCGGTACATGGATCAGTTTTGCATCTGCCCAGTCACCATTGTCGTGTGCATTATTTTCGACTTTATCCATGAACAGAACCAGATTTTTCTGGATACCGGAAATATCAATGCTGATATGTTCTGCATCGCTATAGCTGTCTAATTTCGCAGAGCATAAATCTCTGTTCCCTGGATATTTCCATCTGCATCTACTTCACCGTCATAGATTACGAAATAAACACCATCACCGTTCTGTTTCTTTGCTGTCTTGAAATAGTCAATGCCGACATATGCCTGGAAATAAAGTTTTTCGTTTTCTTCTAACTGTACCTTGTAAGAAGATACATCATACTCAACTGTTGCATCTGCGTTTGCACCAAGACCTTTACTAAAGTAAGTCTGTTCGCCATCGACACTCAAAGAGATCGCTCCGGAAGCTGCTCCGTTACAGTACTGATTTTTCATGACACTTTCCCATCCGACTGTGCATATTTCCAGTCAATGTCAGAAAGGTAGGTCACTTCTCCGGTGATCGGACGCTCATTTACTTTAACGGTGATCGCTGTGCTTGTCAGATCTGCAGATGCTCCTGTGGTATCTTTTGCTGTCACATTTTCCAGTCCTACGCTGTAGCTGCCAGGCTGTGCATCTGCTTTTGCTTTCATGGTGATCGTTGCAAAATTACTTGTAGATGCCGGGATTCCAGCTTCATTTTTCAGTGTGTAAAGAATCTTTCCATCTGCTTCTGTGCTTGTCAGCGTACCTTCGATGCCATCTTTCAATACAACCGTCGGTGCTTCAAAGACATCTGCATCATAGGAAACGCCAAAGCTTAATTCACCTAACAGGTTGTCTGAGGAAAGGTTTGCAAGTTTTGCGTTCATTGTCAGGTTCTTGCCCTGTACCACAGCATCTTCGCCTTCGAGTACCAGGCGTGCACCAAGCTTTTCGGTACTTAATTTCACAGATGCTTCTGTGATCTCCATGTTGCCGGATGTTGTATAAGGTGTTGCATTTTCCATGTACACACGGACTTTTGTTGTGTAAACCGGTTTGAACTGCATCACTGCCGGTGCTCCGGATTCTTTCACGGTACTCTGTGCGGATACTGGTGCCCAGTCTGCACCGTCCCAGTACTGTGCTTCCAGCACTTTCGGGATTGCACAGTAGCGGCTTTCTTTGAAGTTCAGGGTGATCTGGTTAAGAACCTGGGCTTCTTCCCAGTCAAATTCTACATATTCATTCTTTCTGGATGCACTGTTTGCCGGAAGCAGTACCGATGCACCTCTGCTGTAAGCATTGGTCCAGCTTGTGCTGTCATTTCCATCCAGCATATTCTGCGGATAATTCTTATCAGATCCTGTGAAGGATGCCGTTGCACTTGCTTTGCCCGCTGCCAGTTCCACATCGGTTGCTGCATCATCACTTTCGGTGATCGCTGCCTGTGCGGTAAGCTTGCTGCCCTCGATCGTTCCTTCTGCTTTTCCGTCTTTTACTTCAGACCAGGTTACTTTTTTGAGCAGGCTGTAATCTCCTGCACTGCCTGTATAGTTTACTTTTACTACAGACGGAAGTGTCACACTCATACCGGTCGGTACCGTTACATTCACTGCATCAACCGATTTTTCGGTTCCGGTCACTTCTGCTGCCTTCGGTGCATCTCCGGTTCCGTTCTCTGTTACTTTCAGTGCGACCTGTACCGGCTTGAGATTGTCAGAAGAAATGGTCAGCAGAGCATCGCCTGCTTCTTTTTCTGATTTCAGAATCACGAGTACTTTTCCGTTGTAAGCCATTCTTTCAGAATAGCTGCTCTTATCTACGTTATCGTATTTATAGAGTTCTGCACTTTCCTGTTTTCCGTTGTCCACGCCGACGATGGAAGCTTTTCCGCTGACTGCAAATTTCACCAGGTTATCTGCATCCGGTACCATATTTCCATTTTCATCGACTACGGTACATTCTACATAAGAAAGGCTGGTTCCGTCTGCTTTGAGAACGGTCTTATCTGCCACTGCCGAAATGGTATACGGTGTGGAAGATGTGCTTACACTGTCTGTTGCCACTACTTTGCCATTTTTGTCATAGGCTTTTACTTCCAGTGTACCTGCCTGATACGGAACTTTCCAGGTCAGGTGCAGTTTTCCAGAATTTAACTCGCCGTCATCAAGAACTGCTCCGTTGCTGGTGTAACCGCCAGTTGGTGCTGTCACCCCAGGTCTTATCGTCCTGTGTTTTTTCTGATGTTTCATAATATTTCTTGCCGTAAGCTGTTTCTTTTTCATCGAAACTCTTCTTGCCGAGAGACTCGCCGTTTAAGAACAGCTCTGCACTTGGCTGGTTGGTATTTACCCAGACTTCTACTTCTTCGCCGTCATGCCACTGATCCCAGTTGGTCGGAAGCAGATGTACCATCGGCGTGCTTGTCCACTGGCTCTGATATAAATAGAAGGAATCTTTTGCAAAACCTGCGGTGTCGATCGTACCGAAGGAAGATACACCTACCGGATAAACACTGTACGGTGTCGGCTCGCCGAGGTAATCAAATCCGGTCCAGATAAACTGTCCGATAAAGCTCTTGCGGTCACGGTCTTTTTTCAGACCATATTCATTGGACATCGTCCAGGATGCAAAGTCGTTGTCATAGTTGGAACCGCCTCGTTTGCCCGGAGTCTGATTGATACCGGTGTTCGTAAACTGCGGATCCAGGTAAACACCTCTTGATGAAGTCTGAGAAGAAGACTCGGACTCGAAGAAGAAGGTCTTTGTTGCTTTTTCAAGCAGTGTGCCATCACCGATAGCGTATCTGCTGATCAGTCCGTCTACGGATTTTGCTGTATTGTAGTTCAGTCCGTATCCGTCCAGTACCTGGTTTACATAACCCCATACCTTGTTTGCTGCCGGAACACTACGCTCCTGGTCACCGCCCATCAGCACGTAACGGGTGCCGTCTGCTGCATTGACATTGCCCATCAGACGGACTGCCTCGGTATATTCATTCATGCCTTTTGGATTTACGCCAAGCAGATCGTATTTGGAAACATCATACCAGGATGGTTTGCTGCCCACGCCGCGGACTTCATTACCGATCGACCATGCGATCACAGAAGGTTCATTCTTATCGCGGTTTACCATTTCCTGTACGACCCAGTCACTCCAGGTCAGTTTTGCACCATCGTAGTTTACGCCCGGTGTCGGAAGCTGTGTATAACCGTTCGGTTTCAGTCCTGCCCAGTCAGACGGTACTTCCTGGAAGAAGAAATTACCAAAATCATACGTTGCTTTTGCTTTTCCCCATCCGTCAAAAGCTTCCTCTACCACAAGGATACCTTTTCTTCTGCAGACTTCGATTGCCTGTTTGGATGGCGGGCAGTGGGAAGTACGGTATGCATTGACACCCATTGCCATCAGTTTGTCAAATTCACGGTCATAGGCATCGCTGTAGCTTGCTGCTCCCAATGCACCGGAATCGTGATGCAGGTCAACACCCTGAACTTTTGTATACTGTCCGTTTACATATAGGCCACCGCTTGTCGGATCATTGGTCGTCTCTTTGACTTTTACCCAGCGGAATCCGTATTCGGTTTCTTCCGTATCGATCAGCTGATATCCATCAGAAGAACCGTTGATCTCCTGATAAAGATCTACTTTTACCTTATACAGATACGGTGTACCCAGGTTCCACGGATACCAGAGATTTACATTGGAACCTCAACAGCATCTCTGTCTTTCAAAGACAGGGTAAATGCAGTACTTGGGTTGATCGCTGTTTTCTCTGTACTCTTCTTTGCTACTTCTTTGCCATCTGCATCCAGCACGGTTACTTCCATATAAACGTTGGAGTTTGTAGAATCAGAATAACCGGTTGCTTCTATATTCAGTGCACCTGTCTTGGATGCTGTATAATCGTCCTCCAGAGTCGGGGTTGTCAGTGTGATGCCGTTGCGGTTGAAATGTGCCTGATTGTCGATCAGCAGATGTACCGGGCGGATGATACCACTGCCTGTGTACCAGCGGCCGGACGGTGACATATTCTGTACTTTTACAACCAGTACGTTCTCTTCGCCGTATTTTACTTTTTTCGTGATATCCAGTGCAAATCCGGTATAACCGCTCGGATAGCTGCCGATCTTCTCACTGTTTAAGTAAACAACGCTGTTCTGATATACGCCTTCAAAGTCAAGAGAAATTGTCTTGTTTCCGGACATGGATGCCGGCACGGTAAATCTCTTACGGTAATAGCCAAGTCCGCCTTCCAGATAAGCCTGTGCATCGGAAGAACTCTTTACTTTTTCACCTTCAATACTGAAATCATGCGGAACATCTACCGTTCTCCATCCGAGGTCATTGAAACTCGGATCAACAATCTCGTCTGTTGTGTAATCTCCGGCATCTTTGACACCTGCCGCTGCGAAACCGCCATCAGCGACTTCGGTGTTCTCGTAGCCAGATAGAACTGCCAGTTTGCATCAAAATCAACGGATCCAAGAGAACCTTCCGGAACTTCCTGAACCAGACCGGATGCATCCAGAACCTCTACATTCATCACTGCATCGTATGCGGTTCCTTCTACGGTAACTTTTCCGTTTACTGTGAATCTCCTGCCTGCTGTTTTGGTATCTACCTTTGCAAGCTCATCGCTGTTCCATGTCACATCAAACAGTGTATTTGTTCCGTCTGTATACAGAACGGTTGCCTGTGTCGGTGCGGTAAAGGTACTTCCAACGATCACTTTCTTTGTGATATCTGCAACTTTATCTACCGTCTTTGGTCCTGCTTCAGATTTACGGTAAAGTTTTACGTTGTCCAGATTGATGTACTCGTTGGTCAGAGCTACGGAAAAGCTGACCGTACATTTTCCGTCTTCGCCGACTTCAAAAGTATCGGTTGTGTAAGTTGTCCATTTGTCCCATGCGGTCGGACGAACCGATACACTTTTATTTCCTGCCATCAGAGAAGCAGTCAGACTTCCTTTGTCATTTCCACCTGCAGCCTCAACTGAAGCTTTGTAAGTACCAGGAACCAGTCCTTCGATTGTCTGTGTAAAAGAAAAACTGTCTTCATCTCCGGTATGGCTGTATGCCTCATACCAGTTTGTCTTATTATTCTGTGCCCATTCATTTTTGAAAACACGCCAGTACTTCGTGTCTCCGTTTGTGCCTTCGGTTCCGTTAAACGTCCAGCCTGTGGTCTGAGACTCAAAATCTCCGTTTGGAAGCAGTGACTTCTACAAACGTATCATCATCTGCTGCCATAACGACTGGTCCGATGTTTCCGACTGCCGTGGTAAACACCATGCAAACGCCAGTAAAAAGGACCAGAATTTTCTGAGCTGTCTGTGTTCTTTCATTCCCTTTCCCCATCCTTTCTTTGTTTATAGATCCCGGTGCTGAACGCACCAGTTTTCGGGTTTTCATTTCTCTTACAGACTATCAGTTTTTTCTGATCCTTTCCATAATACATTCTATAGATTTTGTTTTCATTCTATAGATTTTATTCAATTTTTTATTGTTTTTTAGTAAACTGTTTATCTCAGTCGAGAAGACTCCCACTTCTGCAAGTGGTGAGTAATAACAAGTCTTTCTCAGTGGGAGTACAATCTCCGACTGAGATAAAACGCTCCGCGAGGGCACACATTGTCCCAGTTGGGATAATGGTTTTTGTGCCGACCGGAACGAAGTGTAGAATGTGCAGTGATTCTGCTTTAATCCTGAAACGCAATCTGATAATAATCAATCATTGCTTCCTG
>ENA-OQER01000907-OQER01000907.1-human-gut-metagenome-genome-assembly--contig:-NODE-907-length-15519-cov-2.391697_pt1 | contig 15519 bp, 17 predicted proteins | sample MGYA00242797_ERZ504639 | MGnify/ENA primary metagenome ERZ504639 (study PRJEB26092, sample SAMD00036306) | human gut metagenome | host: Homo sapiens | study: EMG produced TPA metagenomics assembly of...
TGTGGAGGGTCTCCTTGGAGCTTTGTATCCTGCAAAAACATTTATGGAGAAAGAGTGTTCAAATATTAAATCCGCGCTGATCAACAGCAACGAATTTGTTCACAGTACACCAAAAGATTTTGGAGAGAATTCGATCATCTGTCTGTCCTGCCATAAGGGAAATACACCGGAAACGATTGCAGCAGCAAAGCTTGGTAAGGAAAAAGGAGCAGCAGTAATTATTCTTACATGGCTGGAAGAATCTGAAATTGTGGAGTTTGGTGACTATATTATCCAGTATTCATTTGATGCAAGTCCGGATCATCTCAAAGGTGATATTGATTATGCTGGAGAAAAAACAATGTGTGCGCTGCTCGTAGCAGTGGAAACACTTCAACAGACCGCAGGATATGAAAATTATGATAAATTCTACGAAGGACTTGGTATGATTACCGGAATTATCCGGAATGCAAGAAAACATGTACAGGTAAGAGCTGAACAGTTTGCTGAAACATACAAGGACGATACCGTTATTTATACGATGGGAAGCGGAGCTGGCTATGGGGCTGCATATATGGAAAGTATTTGCATTTTCATGGAAATGCAGTGGCTTGATTCCAGCAGTATTCATACAGGAGAATATTTCCATGGACCTTTTGAAATCACAGATGCAAACCGTCCGTTTATGATTCAGATATCAGAAGGATCTACCGTGAACTGGATGAAAGGGCTTTAAAATTCCTTCATACATATGCAAAGAGGATTGAAGTTCTGGACGCAAAAGAACTTGGATTATCTACAATTGATGCTTCTGTTGTGGATTACTTTAACCATTCACTGTTTAATAATGTATATCCTATTTATAACCATGAACTGGCTGAAAAGAAAGAACATCCGCTTTCAACACGTAGATATATGTGGAAAGTAGAGTATTAATTCAGAACATATTTAATTCGGGCAAAAGAATTTATAAGCAGACAAAGACATTGTATCCTATGTTTTTGTCTGCTTATTGCATTGTAGATACAAAATAATACATATACGATACTGAAATAGCCCGAGAACAAAAATATGCACAAAAATCGGAACTAAAATATAGGATAATTGACGAAAAACACACAAGTTCTTGACAAAGGTATGATACAAATATAATATTAAAGCAGATACAAAACAATACAAATAAGAGCGATGTACGAGAATTGTATTAAAGTTTGTATTGTACGGATATGCGCACATCCAAAATGTAACTGAAAAAGATATATATAAAAGAGAGGGAGGACATGAATATGTTCTGGGTAGAATTAATACTTGTACTTGCCATTATATTTTTGGGGGTACGTAAGGGTGGTACATTTTTAGCAATGGCTGGTGGTGTTGGAATGTTAATTATGACATTTTTCTTTCATGTTACACCGGCAGATCCGCCAGTTACCGTTATTTTAATTATGATTGCGGTAATTGTAGCAGCTGCAACAATGCAGGCATGTGGGGGATTGGATTTCCTGGTTCGCATAGCAGAAAAGATTCTTCGCAGGAATCCTAGGATGATTACGGTACTTGCACCGGTTGTAGCATATATTTTTACATTTATGTGTGGTACAGGTCACATTATTTACAGTTTGCTTCCGGTAATTAATGAAATTTCTATTGAGACAGGAGTTCGACCGGAACGCCCGATTTCAGCATCCATTATAGCTTCCCAGCAGGCAATCACGGCATGTCCGATTTCAGCAGCAACGGTAGGTATTCTGGCTTTTATGGCTGAAGCAACGAACTATAAAACGGTTAATATTTTTACACTGCTTGTAGTCTGTATCCCGGCAACACTGATTGGTACAGTCGCATGTGCTCTTGCTGTAATGAAGAAAGGAAAAGAACTGGCAGAAGATCCGGAATTTCAGGCTCGTGTAGCATCCGGACAGGTTCAGACTCTTGTGAAAAATGAGAATGCTGCAGAAGTTAAAACAACAAAAGAGGCAAAAATCTCTGTTGCAGTATTTTTGGTTGCCATGGTAGGTATTGTATTGCTTGGCGCAGTAAGTGCATTAGTTCCAACACTTTCAGATGGAAGCAAATTACCGCTTACCACAGTAATTGAGATTTTTATGCTGGTTGCAGCAGCCGTAACGGTATTAATTACAAAACTTGACAGCAATAAGGTACTGGATCAGCCAGTATTTAAAACAGGAATGTTTGCTGTTGTTCTGGCATTTGGTCTTTGCTGGCTGGTGAATACATTTATTGCAGATCAGTCATCGTTTATTACAGATAATATGTCAGTTCTCACGAATGAACATCCATGGATTTATATCATAGCAGTGTTTATTGTTGGGGCAATAACAACAAGTCAATCATCCTCTACAATGATTATGGTTCCGATTGGTATTGCATTAGGGCTTCCGGCAAATATTATTGTTGCTGGCTGGATTGCATGTTCATCAAATTATTTTATTCCTGCTTCCGGTCAGTGCGTTGCAGCAATTGCGTTTGATACCGCGGGAACAACAAAAATTGGAAAATATGTGTTAAATCACAGCTATATGCTTCCTGGCCTTGTATGTACTGTAGTTTCAGTAGTGTCAGCAATTTTGATAGGAGCAGTAGTATTTTAAAACATAAGGAGAAAATCTATGAAAGAACCAAAAATTATAGCGATTGGAGATAATGTATGTGATAAATATTTATCTCGTGGGAAAATGTATCCGGGAGGACAATGTGTCAATACATGCGTATATGCAAAATGGAATGGTGTCAATTCGGCATATCTTGGAAAATACGGTAATGATGAAGTAGCTGAATGTGTGCAGGAGACATTAAAAAAATTAGAGATTGATGATACGCATTGCCGGCATTTTCAGGGAGAAAACGGTTTCGCTTTGGTAACACTGAAAGAAACAGACCGTGTTTTTCTTGGCTCAAATAAAGGTGGAATTGCAAAAGATCATGCATTTGATTTCAACGAAGAAGATATGGATTATATTCAGCAATATGATTTGATTTACACAAATCTTAACAGCTATATTGAACAGGATCTTTCAAAATTGTATCAGACAAAGGTTCCGATTGCCTATGATTTTTCAATGCGCTGGACAGATGAGTATTTGAGGGATGTATGTCCGTATGTAACTGTTGCAATTATGTCATGTGCACATTTGTCAGAAGATGAACGGGAGAGAGAAATGAAAAAGGCACAGAAATATGGTGTTTCTGTTGTTCTTGGAACTGTCGGAGAAGAAGGCTCTTATGTATTATATAAAGATAAATTTTTATATACAAAAGCAGTATTGGCAGAGGATGTTATAGATACTATGGGAGCGGGAGATTCTTATTTTGCGGCATTCCTAAGTGATATGTTAAAAAAATTCCCCACAACATAAGATTTTAGATGGTTCAGATGAACAGATGTATGTAAAAATTCAAAATGCAATGAAAAAGGCATCGGAGTTTGCCGCAAAGATGTGCGCAAAAGAAGGTGCATTTGGATATGGAGTACCAATTACAGGAAGAACAGAAATTTAGGGAGGTATAAGTATGAAACCAGATATGTATGAAAATAACGAAGAGGGAATTTTATGTGTCTATAAAAATCCAAAGTGGCTTGTATGTATTAAAAACTGGAAACCGGACAATGATATTAATGGGATTAAACACTTGGAGATCCATCATTCGACAGATGAGCAGTTTATTCTTGTACATGGTAAAGCGATTCTGATTACCGCAGAAAAAAAGGAAAATGGTTTTTCTATTGATCTGACATTGATGGAGCAGGGAAAAGTATATAATGTTCCGGCAGAATGCTGGTTTTATTCAATCACCCAGAAAGATACAAAAATAGTATATGTACAAGATTCCAATTGCTCTATGGAAAACAGTGATTTTTGTGATCTTTCGGAAGAAGAAATAGCATGGATTCAGGAAAAAGCATCACGGCTGCTGGCATAACTAAAGGATAGATTTATATGAAGAAACAATATATTCTTTTTGATTTTGATGGTATTATTGTAAACACGGAACCTCAAAATGCACATTATCTGCAGGAAACTCTCAAATCGTTTGGTGTATATATGGATCACGAAGAGTTAAAAGGATTTATTGGAGTTAACAGCCGTGAAAAAATATTGCATTATTTGAGCCGGTCGAAAGAAAATGTTTCATGGGAAATGTACCAGAAAAGAAGAAAAGAGATGGGAAATACCTATGAAAATGATGCCATCTGTCCCATGCCGGGATTACAGGAATTATTTCAATGGATGAAGGGACGGAATCTGAAAGCCGGATTGGTAACATCAACGAGCGCGAAATATATTATTACGGCTTTAAACCGGATCAAAATGACAGATTATTTTTCAGTTATTGTATGTGGGGATATGTGTGAAAAAAGAAAGCCCTATCCGGATGGGTACTTAAAGGCGATACAGTTATTGCAGGCTGAAAAAGATGAGGTTGTTGCAATTGAGGATTCCTCAACCGGTATTCATGCGGCAATACAGGCAGGAATTGATGTGATTGGTTATACTGGCTCAGGAATAAAACAGGATACTGGAGAGGCGACTGCTGTTTTTTCTTCATTTCAGGACATTCAGCATTTTTTGGAAACAGCAATTTTATAAGTGTAACAGCATACGTTATATAGCAGGCGGCAGATGATTTCTGCCGCCTGTTAAGTTTATCAATATTTGTAGTTATAGCTCCTCTATGCAAAAAGTCTGCCAGAAGAACAAAATAGGACATATAAAGAAAAAAGGGCAAATCCCTTTGTGTAAGACAAATGGGATATATGGATGAAAAGGCGCCTAAAATATCCTGCTGTGATATCTGTATGGGACATATAGACAAAAAGATAATAAAAAAGTCCTTCTGTAAAAGTCTAACGGGACATATGGACGAGAAGATGCTACAAATGTCCTGTTATGACATTTGTATGGGACATAATAAGAGCTTTTTTCGCATATGTCCCAGCTGACAGGAAAAGCAGGACATAATATACAAATTTTTCTCCATATGTCCCGGTTTTTCATAGAATGCATATTCATAAAATATGAAAAGTATTATGGACAGAAAACATCAATGAACAGTAAGTATTTGTAAAATTATGAATAGAATATCATAAAGGAAAGCAGGACAACTGCTTTACATTATTCAGACCGTGTGATATACTATATAAAATTCAACAACTGTCACGGATATCTGATGACAGGCGTTTGTCAGGAGTTTTGTATACAGAGAATACAGACTGCGCGTTGGCGGGATATTGCCGATGCGCAGTCTTTTTTAGTGATGCAGTTGAGGAGAGAAACAGGTATATGGGGATAGCTCGGGAAAAAAAGAAGAAAACATTGAGGCAAAAATGCTTGGCATATTGACGATGTGTGCGATGACAAGCCTTCTGGCTGCGGGAATTGTATCCTATATGGCACTGAGAATGATACAGAATGACAGTATAGAGGATCACATGAAAATGTATCTGGATCAGATTACGAAGAATACGGATGAAGCCTATTATGATATGCTCAGTATTGTGAACTATATGGGACCGGGCGGTCTGATCGGAAACGTAACGGACAGTTATCTTGATGCTGTGGATAATTTTGACAGGTTTGTTGAACAGAGATCTCTTAGACAAGAACTTTCGGGACTCGGATATGTCAACACAAAACTGGTAGGCGCTACCTATTATGACAAGGAAGAGAAAAAGGAACTTATCAGCAGTATGAATGTCAGAACACTGGACGGAAGACAGAACGCATTGCCTAAGGTTGCGAAGTGTGCGGGAAATGTTATGCAGGCAGCCCATGCGTCTTTTCTTGGGAGTAGTGAGAAAACAGTTTTTTCCGTCATGAGGGAAGTAGTTTTTGGCAATGGGAAAAAACTGGAAATCTACACAGAAATAAAGGCTGATATGAAGACCCCGGAAGAAATAAATAAGGAAGGACATCCCTACACTTATATTCAGACGGATGAGAAAGGGGTTGCACAATACAGCGCAAATCCTGTCATTATACAGGGACAGAAACTGTTTTCTGCATCACTCTCAAAGGGGGAGTATGAAGTCCAGACGAGAGAGGGCTATAAGATCATGGCATACCGGAGTCAGATGGGATACATTAATGCAGTGGCACTGCCGGACAATATATATCAGAAGAAGATTAACCAGTGGAGAATGATGATGACACTCATCATAGTTGTAACGTTTCTGCTCTTTTCCATGTCTGTCCTCTATCTTTATCGTATGATCTGCCGACCGCTGAGTCAATTCCGCAGACAGATGGTGCAGATTGGGGATGGCACTCTTCAGGCAGTACATGAAGAGTCGGACATTGCAGAGTTTGACAGCCTGATGAGGGAAGTAGAACAGATGAAGAGACAGATTGAGAATCTTATCAGTAATATGGTAGAAAAGGAAAAAAGCATACAGAAGATGGAGTTTGAGAAACTTCTCTATCAAATTAATCCTCATTTCCTTCTCAATACACTGAATTCGATTCAGTGGATGGCACAAATGAGTCACCAAAGAGAGATCAGTGAGTTTGTACAGAGACTAAAGAAGCTTCTTTCCTATAATCTGGCAAAGAAGGCCGCCAGACAACGTTGCGGATGGAGTTGGAGATTGTAAAGGAATATATTGCACTTCAGCAGATGCGGTATGATTTTATTATTGAGATGAATATAGAAGATGGCAGTTATCTTGACCAGCCAACGGTCCGTATGCTTTTCAGCCACTTGTGGAGAACGCGATCCGCTATGGTCTGGGGATGATGAGAAGATCAGCATCCAGGTGTTTGAAGATGTGGCAAGGCATCTTGCTGTTGTAACTATCTCTGACAGCGGAAAGGGACTGAATCAGGAGGAGATAGATGAGATCAACCAGCCGTTTGATTATGACTGGGGATACTGGAAGAATGAGAACAGAGGTATCGGACTGCGCTACGTCAAGGCTATGCTGGAATCATTTTATGATGGACAGACGAGTTTGTTTGTAAACAGCAAAAAAGGTTCGGAACCAGAATTACGATCCTTCTTCCTGTCCGGAAACCGGAAGAAAAAAAAGAGAAAGACAAAGAGGTTACATTGGAAGAAAATAAGGTGGGACAGACAGATGAAGTATTGATTGTAGATGACGACAAACTTGCCAGAAAAGGTCTGGTCGCTATTATGGACTGGGAAAGTATGGATTCGAGGTAGTGGGAGATGTACAGAATCGGGAGAAAAGCCTTGAATTTCTCCGAAATCATCCGGTGGATATTGTATTTACCGATATAGATATGCCGGAAATTGATGGATTGGAACTTATGCAGATGTGCGGAGAGGAATTTCCGGAAATTAATTTGTAATTCTTTCTGTATATGAGAATTTCAGTTATGCACAGATGGCAATCCGTATGGGTGCGTTAGACTATATCTCAAAGATCAGTTTTTCCCCGGAAGAGTGTGGAACGATACTGGAACGGGTCAGTGAAAAGTACATGCAGACATGCAGAGATGGACATGCAGAAGAGGAAAATCAGGAAAAGTTGAAGAACTGAACAGAAGATGGATGCACACCAGATGGATTTTCAGTGAGAAAGAATTTGAAGATCTCTGTCAGAAAACAAAAGAAATCAGTCTGCGGAGTGCGGAGAGGATTTTTGTTAAGAGTTTTCATAATATTCAGCTCCTGTCAGATGAAGAAGTGGAATTTCCATCGCTGGATACAGTTGAAGAGATGCTGGACTGGGTGCACCGCTGGAGGGAACATATTTATGAAGAGAGTCTTAGCTCATCACAGAAAAATGATATCAGTGCTTTTGCAGCGGTTATCAAGTATGTGGATGGACATATCGGGGAGGATCTTCGCTCTGAAGACGTGGCAGAACGGATAGGGATGAGCAGGAGTTATTTTAGTACAAGGTTTAAGGAGATGACGGGGGAAACATTTCACCAATATGTGATACACAGGAAAATGAAGACTGCGGCGGAATGGATAGAGGAGGGAAAGAAGAGCATTACAAGGATTGCCGTAGAACTTGGATATGATAATTTTCATTATTTTGCAAAAGTATTTGCACGGGAGCATGGGTGTACGCCTTCGGAATACAGAAAAGAGAGTAAAAATGTCTGATTTTCATCGGACATTTTTATGATAAAAAATATTTGGTAAGATTAGAAACAATATCATCTAGCAGGATATGGGGGAAGAAGATAAACTAATTAAAAAAAGGAAGGGAGGTATCATGGTGTATATTAAACAAAAAGGAAGGGAGGTCCTGGAATGTATATCAAACGATTTGTGAAGCATTATTATATTATGCTGATTCCGGCACTTTTATGGCTGTTTTTCTTTAGCATTGTTCCGATGTTCGGTATTGTCATGGCATTTCAAGATTATAATCCGGGCCAGGGTATTTTGCATTCTAAGTTTGTCGGGCTTGAAAATTTTAAGTACATGTTTCAAATGAACGATGTCAAACAGGTACTGTGTAATACCGTTGTAATCGCGGTAGGAAAGATTATTGGGAATATTATTTTCCCATTGATTTTTGCACTTCTGCTTAATGAATTCTGTATTAAGCGGCTCAAGCTCCAATCCAGACAATTGTTTACCTACCGTATTTTCTGTCGTGGGTTATTCTGGCAAAGATTGTTTTAAATATCTTTGGATATACTGGTCCAATTAATCAGCTGATGGAGGCATTTGGTAGAAATCCGATCAATTTTTCGGGGAGCCATCATTGTTCCAGCCTTTGGTGATCGGCACAGATATCTGGAAAGGATTTGGGTACAATACGGTAGTTTATCTGGCAGCAATACTTGGGGTAGACCAGAGCCTTTATGAAGCAGCAGCGGCAGACGGAGCAGGAAGATTCAAACGTATCTGGCACATAACGCTCCCGGGAATAAGGACAACGGTAGCCCTTCTGGCAATTCTGTCACTTGGAAATGTGCTCAATGCAGGTTTTGATCAGATCTACAATTTGTATAATCCGCTTGTTTATTCCACTGGTGATATCATAGACACATGGGTATACCGTGCAGGACTTGAGAACCTGCAGTACTCGCTGGCTACAGCAGTTGGACTGTTTAAATCGGTGATCAGCGTTATCTTAATTGTTATAGGATATAAGCTGGCAGATAAGTTTACCGGTTACAAACTATTCTAAGGAGGTGCAGTAAATGATAGAAAATAAAGGTATAGGATCAAAAGTATTCGACGTAGTAAATGTTGTGATCCTTATTTTGATCACACTGGTCTGCATCCTGCCGGTATGGTATGTCCTTTGCGTTTCCTTAAGTAGCAGGGAGGCTGTCAGTGCAGGGAAAGTTGCTCTCTGGCCGGTGGGATTTAATCTCCTGTCATATAAGAAGATCTTGGGAGAGGGAAATTTCTTTACTTCTTTTCTTGTGTCTATTAAACGAGTTGTGTTAGGTACAGGGGCCAGCATGGTGTGTATACTTTTGGCAGCATATCCGTTGTCAAGAACAAAAAAACAGTTTCCGAAGAGGGGCATCTTCATGTGGATCTTTGTATTCTGCATGCTTTTCAATGGAGGTACTGTTCCGTGGTATATCACAATGAAGAATTACGGTCTCATGGACAGCATATGGGGACTTGTCTTCGGTATGGGGCTTCAGGTTTTCAACGTCATTCTGGCAGTAAACTTTTTCAAGAATCTGCCAGTTGAACTGGAAGAGGCATGCTTTATAGACGGTGGTGGACCATGGAGGAATCTGATCTCAATTTACATTCCTTTGGCAAAACCGATGGTGGCAACGATCTCGCTTTTTACGATTGTTCAGTACTGGAACGAGTTCTTTCAGGGAATGGTTCTAAGTACAAAACAAAGCAGCTATCCGCTTCAGACATACATACAGCAGATGGTAGTAACATTGGATTATTCCAGTATGAATGTTGAACAGATCGCACAGGCAATGAAACTAAATAACCAGTCGCTGGACGCAGCGAAGATATTTATCGCCATGATCCCGGTGCTGATCATATACCCGTTTTTGCAGAAATATTTTGTATCTGGGATCACGTTGGGATCGGTAAAAGGATAGTATCCGGTCAGAAAGAGTCTGGCCAAAATAGAGAATAGTAAAAACGAAAAAGGAGAAAATGGATTATGAAACTAAAAAGAATAATTGCTATAGCGTGTACGGCAGCTATGACGGTATCCTTGATTTCAGGCTGTGGTGGTGCATCAGACAAAGGGCAGAAAGAAGCGGTCAAGGAAGCAGAAGGAACAGCGAAAGAAGATCTGCCTCTGGCAAAATACCCGGAGACGGTTACGGTACATCTGGGCGGAAAATGAATCCGAATGCAAAGATTCCGAAAGGAATGTCATTTGAAGACAACTCCTATACAAGGCTTCTGAAAGAGAACCTGAACATCCAGGTAGTATATGACTGGACTGCATCTACATCAGACTATGATGAAAAAATGAGTCTCTGTATCGGAAGTAATACCATTCCGGAAATCATGAATGTAAATGCAACCCAGTACAGGGCTCTGTTGAAATACGATATGATACAGCCACTGGATAAGTATTTTGATGATTATGCTTCAGATGCACTGAAAAGTTATGTGAAATCCGGCGGTGAAGAACTGCAGAAATGTATCACCAATGAAGATGGAGAACTGATGGCGATTCCTGCCCCGAACCTGACAGCAGGCGGTGTAAACGAAATGTGGATTCGTCAGGACTGGCTGGATGCTCTTGGGCTGGATGTACCACGCACATGGGATGAACTGGCAGAAGTGGCTAAAGCATTTGTGACAAGGGATCCAGATGGAAATGGAGAGAATGACACTATCGGTATTCTTGGACCAGGAAATTCGGACCACATGAATGCAGTAGGCGGCAACCAGTTTGGACTTGACCCATTGTTCAGCTGTTTTCAGTCATATCCGCAGTACTGGCTGAAGAGTGAGGACGGATCGGTAGAGTATGGTTCGATTCAGCCGGAGACGAAGACTGCACTGGAAAATATCTCCAAACTTTATGCGGATGGTGTTATTGATCCGGAGACACTTGTCAGAAGTGATAGCAAGGAGCCACTTCTTGCTGGAAAAGTAGGAATCTTTTTCGGACCGTGGTGGTGTGCATATACATTTGCGGATACAACTCTGTCAGGTTCAGCAGACTGGCGGGCATATTTCACACCTCTTTCTGAGGATGGAAAATATTATACGCATATGGCTGAGCCAACGACACAGTATGTCGTAGCGAGCAAGGACTGCAAAAATCCGGAAGCTGCGTTTAAGATCATTAACTACCTGATTGCAAATGAGCAGACATGGGTAGAAGAGGGCGTAACATCTACGGAGATGGGAACCGGAGATTTCTATCCTTTGTATAATACGTATGACAATGCTGATGAGATAGAGACATCTTATGAAGCGCTGACGAAATATCTTGCAGGAGATATCAGTATGGATGATGTAGATTTTTCGACACATAAACTGCTGAAGAACGATATGGAAGCAGTTACGGAACTTAAGAAAAAGCCTTACGATGATTTCAGTCTTAAATATTGGAATCTGGATAGTGATCTGGCAAAAGCAATCTGCCTCGTCTGATTGCAATCATGGTAGGTGACGCGCCACTTGTAAATGAGGAATATGTTCCGGTTTACAACGCTTACAACGGACAGACGGAAACAATGGAAGCGAAATGGGCAAATCTGAAGAAGATGGAGGAAGAGACTTTCGCAAAGATCATTATGGGAAAAGCAGATATCAGCGAATTCGATACTTTCGTTAAAAACTGGAAGAATCAGGGTGGTGATCAGATTCTCAAAGAAATTAACGATGAATTAAGTAAGTAAAAGAGACGGCGGCTGATGGTGTTCATTAGCCGCTGTTCTTTAATTGGAGGTATAAAATGCGGGAAAACAAAGTAATCTACGGACTGATAGGATATGGTGGAATGGGCAGATGGCATACAGAAATCCTGTCAAATGTACCGGAAATTGAAATTGGTGGTATCTATGATATCAAGGAAGAAAAGAGAATAGAAGCAAAAGAAAAAGGTTTTCTGTGTATGGCTCGGAAGAGGAAATGTTATCAGACCCGGATATTGATGTCGTGCTGATTGCCACTCCAAATGACTGCCATAAGCCGATTGCAATCCGTGCTATGCATGCGGGGAAAAACGTGATATCAGAGAAACCGGTGACTCTGTCATCTTCTGATCTTCAGGAGATGGAAAATGTTGCCAAAGAAACCGGAAAGTTCCTGACAGTACACCAGAACAGGCGCTGGGATGATGATTTCCTGATCATACGAAAGCTTGTAGAGGAGCAGAAGCTGGGGCATGTATTCCGGATAGAAAGCCGTGTGCATGGTTCAAGGGGTATTCCGGGTGACTGGAGAAAAGAAAAAATACATGGTGGCGGAATGGTTCTTGACTGGGGTGTACATTTGCTGGATCAGATTCTGTATCTTTACGGAGATAGAAAAATTGAAACTGTATATGCATCACTTACCCATATTACCAATCAGGAAGTGGATGATGGGTTCACCACAATCCTGACATTTGAAGGCGGAACGGAAGTCTTAGTTGAAGTAGGTACCAATAATTATATTTCCCTCCCAAGATGGTATGTACTGGGTGAAGATGGTACTGCGGTAATCAGGGACTGGCAGTTAAATGGTGAGATCATACGGAAAACAGGCATAACCGAAGAGAAAGTAGTGCCGGTAAAGACAGCAGCAGGTCTGACCAAAACCATGGCTCCGAGACGGGAAGATACAATCGTGAAAGAAGAGCTGCCACATGTGTCCGGAGATATTGCGGATTTCCATAGGAATGTAGCAGCAGTTATAAGAGATGGGGCAGAGCCGGAGATTAAGCTCTTCCAGGTGATGCGTGTAATGAAACTAATGGAAGCTATTTTCCAATCAGCAGAAACAAACCAGGTGATTGATTATAGACAGTATGAATCATAAGTATTTATGAAGGAACAGGAGAAAAATAAGTATGAAACAGATAAAAATAGGAACATGCGTTCCTGGAGCTAAGGCAGAAGAATGGTTAAAGGGATTTATTGGAAAAGGATTTGAGACATTTTCTCTTAATTTCCATATGTCACTGGAAGGGACTGACCTTGATAAGCTGGCATTGAGCACGGAAAAACTGTTGGCAGGTACGGATTCCAAAATCACGACAGTTGGATACTATTGCAATCCTATCCAGTATGCAGAGCATAGGAAAACACTGGAAAATGTAATCTGCACTGCCGGAGAATTCGGAGCTACACATGTGAGTACTTTTGCAGGAGCGTGGGAAGGAAAGCCGGTAGAATCCGCATATGAAGAGTTTGGCAAGGTATTCCGGGAACTGGCTGATCTTGCAGAAGAAAAGGGAGTGAAGCTGGGAATTGAGAATTGCCTTATGGATGGAACATGGGAACATGCGACATGTAATATCGGTTTTAACCCTAAAGCGTGGGAAGTGATGTTTGAGGAAGTAAAGAATGATAACTTCGGACTGGAATGGGAGCCGACACATCAGATGGTACAGCTTATTGATCCGGTAACAGAGCTGAGAAAATGGTGCAAAAAAATAGTACATATACATGGAAAAGATGCAACAATAGACTGGGATGCTGTAAGACATAGTGGCATATCAGGCGCAGTCCCATTTGTATGGCATCGTATGCCGGGCTTTGGTGACACGAACTGGAGAGATATCATTTCTATTTTAAGAAGTAACGGATATGAGGACGATATCTGCATTGAGGGATACCATGATCCTGTATATTCCGGAGAACTGGAGATGACCGGACAGCTTCATGCACTGAATTATCTGAAATGGTGCAGGGGTGGAGATTTTACACCAACTCCATGGGCAAAATAGGGAAACAGATACAGGAGGATTTTTCAATGAAACTTGGGTTTATTACATCAATCCTTGACGGATGGACTTATGAACAAATGATGGATTTTGCTTCAGAGCAGGGATTTGAATGTGTGGAAGTGGCATGCTGGCCAGAAGAAAAAGCAGAAAGAAGATATGCGGGTGTAAGCCATATAGATGCAGAACGGGTAAACCAGGATGATGAATATGCAGCCCATATTATGGCATATGCAGAAAAAGCGGGAGTAGAAATCTCTGCACTGGCATATTATCCTAACGTAATGACGGCAGATAAAGAGAAAAGAAATGCTGCTATTGAACATCTGAAGAATGTCATACGTGCAAGTAAAAGTTAGGTGTTGGCATGGTCACAACATTTATCGGAAGGGATCAGACCAAAAATGTACGGGAAAATCTTGAACTTGTAAAAGAAATATGGCCACCAATCATAAAACTGGCAGAGGTATGTGACGTAAAAATAGCAATTGAAAACTGCCCGATGCTTTTTGGTGAGGAACAGTGGCCCGGAGGACAGAATCTGATGACAACTCCGCCAATCTGGAGAGAGGTCTTCAAGATCCTGGACAGTGATAATCTTGGCATTAATTACGATCCATCCCACTTTATCTGGCAGATGATCGACTATATCCGCCCGCTTTATGAATTTAAGGATAAAATATTCCATGTTCATTACAAGGATATCAAGATATACAGGGATAAATTAGAGTCCTGTGGCATCATGGCTTATCCGCTGGAATATATGTCACCTAAGATTCCGGGACTTGGCGATGTGGACTGGGGAAAATACGTGTCAGCACTTACTGATATAGGATATGATGGCTGTACATGTATCGAAATAGAAGATAAAGCATTTGAGGATTCCAAGGAAAAGGTGGAGAAGTCTTTAATTCTCAGTAAAAGATATCTGGAGAAATATGTTATATAACACAGAAAAGTGCAAATAAGGAGGAAATACCATGAGAAAATTAAGAGCAGGAATCGTAGGCTGTGGAGGGATTGCTAACGGAAAACATCTCCCGGCTATGCAGAAAAGTGGTCTCTATGAGGTGGTGGCTTTTTGTGACATCATCATAGAGCGTGCGCAGGAGACAAAAGAAAAATTTGGCACAGAAGATGCAAAAGTATTTGAAGATTACCGTGAACTTCTAAAAGAAGATCTGGATGTTGTATATGTAACTACCCCAAACCGTTCCCATGCAGAAATCTCTATAGCAGCAATGGAGGCAGGAAGAGATGTCATGTGTGAGAAGCCAATGGCAAAAAATTATGCAGAAGCACAGAAGATGGTCGAAACTGCTGAAAGAACACACAGAGTTCTCAACATAGCATATCAGAACCGTTATCGTACAGATTCATTGTATCTGAAGGAAATGTGCAAAAGTGATGAATTGGGAGAAATCTATTTTGCCAAAGCACATGCACTCAGAAGAAGAGCTGTTCCGACCTGGGGTGTGTTCCTGAATGAAGAAGAACAGGGCGGCGGTCCTCTGATTGATATTGGTACACATGCACTGGATCTGACATTATGGATGATGGATAATTATGAAGTGCAGTCTGTTACGGGAGCTTCCTTCACAAGCTGTCTGATCAGACAGACCAGGGAAATGCATTGGTAACTGGGATCCGGATAAGTTCTGTGTAGAAGATTCTGCTTTTGGCTTTATCCGTATGAAAATGGGGCA
>ENA-OQER01000908-OQER01000908.1-human-gut-metagenome-genome-assembly--contig:-NODE-908-length-15515-cov-9.279893_pt1 | contig 15515 bp, 19 predicted proteins | sample MGYA00242797_ERZ504639 | MGnify/ENA primary metagenome ERZ504639 (study PRJEB26092, sample SAMD00036306) | human gut metagenome | host: Homo sapiens | study: EMG produced TPA metagenomics assembly of...
AGAAGGAGTATGCAGATATGCTTGATTATATCGATAAGCTCGAGGAGCTTGATACTTCGGGAATTGAGCCTATGAGCCACGTATTCCCTGTAAACAATGTATTCAGAGATGATGTTGTCACAAACGGTGACGGAAGTGAAGCTACACTTGCCAATGCACCGGTCAAGAAGGACGGCGGATTCAAGGTACCAAAGACAATCGGCGAATAACGGCAAGGAGGAGAAAAATGGATTTAATGTCTTTAACTGCCGTGGAACTCGGCAAGAAAATACAGGCAAAGGAAGTTACAGTGGAAGAGGCTGTAAAGGCTGCCATTGCTTCTATAAAAGCAAAAGAAGAAAAGATAAACAGCTTTGTCACAATAGACGAAGAGGGTGCACTTAAAAAAGCAGCAGAAGTTCAGGCAAAAATTGATGCGGGAGAGCTAAAAGGAGCGCTTGCGGGTGTGCCTGTAGCCATAAAGGATAACATGTGTACAGAAGGGCTTCTCACCACATGTTCATCAAAGATACTCTACAATTTCATCCCGACCTACACAGCGGAGGCTGTTAAGCGTCTTGAGGATGCAGGCTGTGTCATCGTTGGAAAAACCAACATGGATGAGTTTGCCATGGGAAGCACCACAGAGACATCTGCATTGGAGCAACCAAAAACCCATGGAATACAGAGCACGTACCGGGCGGTTCATCAGGCGGAAGCTGTGCAGCAGTTGCAGCAGAGGAGGTACCGTTTGCACTCGGTTCAGATACAGGCGGATCAATCAGACAGCCAAGCTCCTTCTGTGGTGTGACAGGAATCAAGCCAACCTACGGCACAGTTTCACGATATGGACTCATTGCCTATGGCTCATCGCTTGACCAGATTGGACCTATCGCAAAGGATGTCACAGACTGTGCTGCTATACTTGAGGCAATCGCTTCATATGATACGAAGGATTCGACATCAGTAAACAGAGACGATTTGAAGTTTACAGAGGCGCTTGTCGATGACGTAAAGGGTATGAAGATTGGTATTCCAAAGGATTATCTCGGAGATGGACTTGACCCGGAGGTAAAATCGGCAATCCTTGCAGCGGCAGATGAATTAAAGAAAAAAGGTGCTGTTGTGGAAGAATTTGACCTCGGACTTGTAGAGTATGCCATCCCGGCTTACTACGTAATCGCCTGTGCTGAGGCAAGCTCAAACCTTGCCAGATTCGACGGTGTCAAATACGGATACCGTACAAAGGAGTACACAGACCTTCACAATATGTACAAGAAATCGCGTTCTGAGGGCTTTGGACCTGAGGTGAAGAGAAGAATCATGCTCGGCTCCTTCGTGCTTTCATCAGGATATTATGATGCATATTACTTAAAGGCCTTAAGAGTAAAAGCACTTATCAAAAAAGCCTTTGATGATGCCTTTGCCAAATATGATGTGATACTCGGACCGGCAGCACCAACCACAGCTCCAAAGCTTGGAGAGAGCTTAAGTGATCCAATCCAGATGTACCTCGGTGATATCTACACCATATCTGTAAACCTTGCAGGACTTCCGGGAATATCGCTTCCGTGCGGCATGGACAAAAACGGACTTCCAATCGGATTACAGCTCATCGGAGACTGCTTTAAGGAGAAGAATATCATCCGTGCAGCCTACAGCTTTGAAAAAACAAGAGAGCTTAAGCGCAGTGCTATTGCGGAGGAATACAGTAACAAAAATGCAGCAGACACCAATAAATCTGCCGGTGCACAGTAGGAAGGAGGCAAAAAGGATATGAAAAACTATGAGACAGTCATCGGACTTGAGGTCCATGTAGAGTTAGCTACAAAAACAAAGATCTTTTGCGCCTGCTCCACAGCTTTCGGAGGCGCACCAAATACACATACATGTCCTGTCTGCACAGGACAGCCGGGCTCACTTCCTGTTTTAAACAAGCAGGTTGTAGAGTACGCAGTGGCAGTAGGACTTGCCACTAACTGTACTATCACACAGTACAGCAAATTTGACAGAAAGAACTATTTTTATCCAGATAACCCACAGAACTATCAGATATCACAGCTTTATCTGCCAATCTGCCGCAACGGTTCAGTGGAGATTGAGACAGCAAACGGAAAGAAAAACGTCAGAATCCATGAAATCCACATGGAGGAGGATGCCGGAAAGCTCGTACATGACGAGTGGGAGGACGTATCTATCGTAGATTACAACCGTTCCGGAGTACCTCTTATAGAGATAGTATCAGAGCCTGATATGCGCTCCGCTGAGGAGGTTATCGCATACCTTGAGACTCTGCGTCAGACCATCCAGTATCTCGGAGCATCTGACTGTAAATTGAATGAGGGCTCAATGCGTGCCGATGTCAACATCTCAGTCAGAGAGGTGGGCGCAAAGAAGTTTGGTACACGTACGGAGATGAAAAACCTTAACTCCTTCAAGGCTATCGCACATGCCATCGAGGGCGAGCGTGAGCGCCAGATAGAGCTTCTTGAGATGGGCAGAAAGGTAGTACAGGAGACCCGTAGATGGGATGACAACAAGGAATCATCACATGCCATGCGTTCAAAAGAGGATGCACAGGACTACAGATATTTCCCGGAGCCTGACCTTGTGCCAATCGTCGTATCCGATGAATGGATTGCACAGATAAAGGCAAAGCAGCCTGAGCTGCGTCCACAGAAGCTTGCACGCTACAAGAAGGAATACGACATCCCGGAGTATGATGCAAAGATTCTCACAGAGTCAAAGCATATGGCAGACATATTTGAGGCTGCCACAAAGCTCTGCGGCAAGCCGAAGAAGGTTTCAAACTGGCTGATGGTTGAGACAATGCGACTGTTAAAGGATAATGATATGGATGCAGATGAGATAAAATTTTCACCTGTAAACCTTGCAAAGCTTGTAGATCTGGTGGATGCAGGCACGATCAACTCATCTGTTGCCAAGGAAGTATTTGAGAAAATATTCTCGGATGATATAGATCCTGAGCAGTATGTCGAGGAGAACGGTCTTAAGAGCATGAATGATGAGGGTGAGCTTAAAGCCACAATCCAGGCTGTCATCGATGCAAATCACAGGCTGTGGAGGATTATCACAATGGCAAGAAGAAAGCTATCGGAGCACTTGTAGGTCAGACCATGAAGGCCACAAAGGGCAAGGCAAATCCGGCTGTTGTCAATAAGCTTCTTATGGAGCTGTTATAATAGATATTAAGAAAATGGATCCGACAGGTCTTTTGATCTGTCGGTTCTTTTTTTTCAAAAGCGCCTCAGCTTGCTTGCACGCATTTATTCAGTAGTGTATAATAGTTAAATGGCTGATAAAGCAGCTAAATGATACAAAGGCGGTAATTCACCTATGAATAATGATGATTTCAAGGAAGTACCTGACAATATTCAGGATAATAATGAAGAAACTACAAATAACATAGATAATACAAACGATAACAAGGCAAACGACTACGAGGATGTCTGCTACATCTGCCGCAGACCGGAGAGCGTGGCAGGCAAGATGATACATATCCAGCCGAACCTGTGCATCTGTAACGATTGTATGCAAAAGACCTTTGACTCCATGAGCAACGGTAATTTTGGCAATTTCGGAAATCTGGGTAATATAAGCAATATGGATTTTGGCAATATGCCCAATATCAGCATGATAAATTTGTCAGATCTGACAGGAGGCATACCAAACAGCCAGAAGCTTAAGAAGAAAAAGCCAAAGGAAGAGAAAAAGGTCGAGCCGATTCTTGACATTCACTCAATTCCTGCACCGCATAGGATCAAGGCAAGTCTTGATGACTATGTGGTAGGTCAGGAGCATGCAAAGAAGGTCATGTCGGTTGCAGTATATAACCACTACAAGCGTGTCATGGCTGACAATAAGCATAAGGCGCAGGAAGAGAATACCACTGCAAAGCAGGCTTCAAATAAATATGATGGTGTGGAGATTGAGAAATCAAATATGCTCATGATCGGACCTACAGGTTCAGGAAAGACATATCTCGTAAAGACTCTTGCAAAGCTTTTAGATGTGCCACTTGCCATAACAGATGCCACATCACTTACTGAGGCCGGATATATCGGTGACGATATCGAAAGTGTGGTAAGTAAGCTTCTTGCGGCTGCAGATAATGACGTGGAGAGAGCTGAGCACGGTATCATTTTTATAGATGAGATAGACAAGCTTGCAAAGAAGAGAAATGCCAACCAGCGTGATGTGAGCGGAGAGTCAGTGCAGCAGGGTATGCTTAAGCTTTTAGAGGGCTCAGAGGTTGAGGTGCCGGTTGGCGCCAGCAGCAAGAATGCCATGGTTCCGATGACCACAGTTGACACGAGAAATATTCTCTTTATATGCGGAGGTGCTTTTCCGGGACTTGAGGATATCATAAAGGAGCGCCTGAACAAGGAGGCTTCTATAGGCTTCAAGGCTGATTTAAAGGACAAGTATGATGGGGATGAGAACCTGCTCATGCAGGCAACTGTTGATGATATCCGCAAATTCGGAATGATTCCTGAATTTATCGGACGACTTCCTATCATGTTCTCGCTTGAGGCTCTCACCGAGGATATGCTTGTAAAGATATTGAAGGAGCCAAAGAATGCCATAATCAAGCAGTATCAGAAGCTTCTTGAGATGGATGAGGTAAGGCTTGAGTTCGACGACGATGCGCTTTATGCCATCGCCAAGATGGCAAAGGAGAAGAAGGTCGGAGCCAGAGCCCTTCGTGCGATTATAGAGGATTTCATGCTCGATATCATGTATGAGATACCAAAGGATGACAATATCGGCACGGTTACAATCACTAAGGATTACGTTGAGAAGAAGGGCGGCCCGCTCATTCAGATGAGAGGTACACCTGAGCTTGCAGACAGTCAGCACGTTTAATTGTTAAATGATTATGAAATTGTGAATTGGCTGTAAATGATACAACCAGGCTATGCGTAATGAATCTATGTGTAGTCTGTAATGATTTATAAACGTTCATATATCAAGAGGAATTGGAAAAATGAAAATTATCCACTGTGCAGACCTGCATCTGGATTCGAAGATGACCTCGAATCTGTCAAAGGAGCAGGCAAAAGAGAGAAAAATGGAAATACTGCGTACATATTCAAGGATGATAGAGTACGCCAGAAATAACGATGTAAAGGCGATTATCATAGCAGGCGATTTATTTGACACGAGAAATGTGTCAGCGACTGCCAGAAATCTGGTAAAGGATTCGATTACGTCAAATCCGGATATCGATTTCTATTATCTTAAGGGTAATCACGACTCGGACAATTTCATATCGAAGCTCGATGAAATCCCTGACAACCTTAAGCTTTTTTCTAATCAGTGGACCTCATACAGCTATGGAAATATCACAATAACAGGTCTTGAGATAGACAAGTCTAACCAGGCTGCCATGTACAATTCTCTTGTGCTCGACAATGACAATTATAACGTTGTCACTCTCCACGGACAGCTCGGTGATGAGATTTCCACAGGCGACCTTAAGAATAAGGGCATTGATTATCTCGCGCTCGGTCATGTGCATGAGTATCAGAGCGGACAGCTTGACAACCGTGGCATGTACTGCTACAGCGGCTGCTTAGAGGGAAGAGGCTTTGATGAGTGTGGACAAAAGGGCTTTGTGGTGCTTGATATAGATGATGAGAAGCTAACGGCAGGCTTTAGCTTTGTACCGTTTGCGTACAGGAGCCTCTACACGCTGTATGTGGATGTGACAGGAGCCATGACCACACAGGATGTGGCTGTGAAGATGGAAAAGGCCATTTCGGACAGTGAATATTCATCGAGAAGCATGGTAAGTTCGTGCTTGTAGGTGAGGTGGACGTGGATTGTGAGATAAACACAGACTTCCTCAAGGATATGTTCGAGGAATATTTTTACTATGAAAAGGTGTATGATGAGACAAGACTTCTCATCAATTACAGTGAATACGAAAAGGATGCATCACTTAAGGGTGAGTTCATACGGATGGTGCTTGGCTCAGATATGACCGAGGAGCAGAAGTCTGAGGTCATCAGGTGTGGTATATCGGCGCTTAGCGGGGAGGAGATTTAGAAATTGAAATTAATAGCTTGTCACATAAACAACTTCGGAAAGCTGTCCGATCTTAATATCAATTTCAATGATGGAGTCAATGTCATAAACCAGCCAAACGGCTGGGGAAAGAGTACACTTGCGGCTTTTTTGAAGGCTATGCTGTACGGTTTTGATACGAAAAAGGAGCCGGGCGCTTTGAGAGGGAAAGAAAGCTCTATAAGCCATGGCAGGGGGGTACTTATGGTGGAGAGCTTGATTTTGAGGCCGATGGAGTGGAGTACAGACTTGTAAGAACCTTTGGGCTCACAGAAAAGCAGGATGATTTTCACTTATACAGGCTTGCAACCATGGTTGAGTGTGATGATTTTTCACCACTGCTTGGAGAGGAGCTTTTTGACCTCGACCGCAGCTCGTTCAAGAGAACGATATACATAGCACAGGCAGACTGCATGTTTTCGTCATCAGACAGCATCAGCGCAAAGCTTGGCAATATGGCGGAAAATACAAATGACATCAACAACTTCGAGTCGGCGACAGCGGACATTAAGGACATGATGAACAAGATGTCCCCAAATCGTATCACAGGCTCCATCAAAAAGCGTGTAAATACACTCACAGCCTTGGAACAGGAGCTTAAGAAGTATCAGGCCGCGGATGAGGCGGCAGCACAGCTTTCACAGAAAATAGATGAGAAAACTGCCCAGAAGAAGGAGCTTACAGGTATCAGAGCCGAGTACGGCAGGGCGCTTCAGGTGGCATCTGAGGACAGCAGAAAGCAGGCACTTCGTGAAAACTACGAGCAGCTTTGTGCCGTTGCAAAGGAGAAAGAGAGCATTTACAATGCTGCATCAGCAGTCTTTGGAGAAAAAGCACCGGATGAGGCAGAGCTTTTGGAAAAAACAAAGCAGGCCGGAGAGCTTGAAAGCTTAAAGCTGTAGAAGATAATCTGAGCTTTACGCCTGAGGAGGAGCAGTATTTAGATACACTTTCAGGTATGTTTAAGGATGGTGTGCCATCTGATGATGGTCTTGATGAGATGCAAAAGAAGATTGCAAACATCCAGAGCGTCAAGAATGAGTACAGCCATATGGAGCTCAAGCTCTCGCAGATGACCTCACTTGCAAAGATGGCAGATGATGAGGAGGAACCGGAGACACCTGAGAAGACTAAGCTTGTACCTGCAGGTATTGTGCTTATGGTTATCGGTCTTTTGGCAGCAGCTGTTGCACGGTATTCAGTCTGAATGAGAAGTACAATGTGAAGGAAATCATGTTTCTTGTGGTAGGCATAGCTGGAGTCGCTACGGCGCTTTGCGGTGTTGTAATGATGGTCTATGGAATCCGTCTGAACAACAAAAAGCAGAGAGCATACATCAGGCTTATGGCTGAGCGTGAGGAAAATATAAAGCAGAAGGAGATACCGATTCAGGAATTAAAGGAGCAGCTTGAGCAGATTCAAAGCGGCATTACATCAATGGAGCATGAGGTATCGCAGTTTTTTGACAGCTTTTCGATTGAAGCAGATGAATCGCAGTATCAGGAGAAGCTTTATGAGCTTCGCACAAAGGCTCATGACTACAGTCGTTTCAACGAGCAGATAGGAAAGCGCGCCAAGACAAAGGCTGACTATGAGAAGGCAAAGGCTTCGCTTGATGAGTATTTAAGTCTCTATGGATATGACAGTGCTGCAGAATATACACAGGCACTTTCACTGATGAAAAAGCAGCTCGCAGAGGCCGGCTTTGCAAAGGAAAATATGGACAGTGCTCTTCAGAAGAAAACGCAGTTTGAGAATGACAACGATATGGACAAGCTTCTTGCACCAAATGAGTGTCCGTATACACTTGATGAACTCAATGAGATGATTTCGAAGGTGGAAGGCAGCCTCGATGAAATCAGGGCATCCTTAGTGCAGTACGGCAGACAGATGGATGATCTGCAGGAGCAGCTTGATATGAGGGATGAAAAGGAACAGGAGTACCGCAACTGCAAGCAGATACAGGCTGAGGAAAAGCATAAGTACGAGATACTTGGGCTTACATCAGACTATCTGACCAGGGCAAGGGAGCAGTTTACTGCCAGATACATGGCGCCTATTTCCAATGGCTTCCAGAAGTACTTCGGTATCCTGACAGAAAATACAGACAGAGACTGGCAGGTGGATGCCAATATTTCAATAAGGATGAAGGAGCAGGGGCAGCTTCGCGATGTGAGAACCATGTCGGCAGGCTACAAGGACCTGATAGGCATATGTATGCGTTTTGCGCTTGTGGATGCGATGTATCCGGGCGAGAAGCCGTTCCTCATACTTGACGATCCGTTTGTGAATCTGGATGATGAGAAGCTTGCTCGAGGCAGAAGGCTGCTTGCGGTGCTTTCGCAGGATTACCAGGTGATTTATTTTACATGTCATGGAAGCCGCGAGTAAATTTTGGTCGAAGCTTTGGTTATATTAATTGATAAATATCGTAGCATATTTTTATTTGTAGAATATAATTATATGAGGGTCAAAATATCTTTTGACCCTCATATCTAAATATTATATCATATGAGGTAAAATATGCAGTTCATAGTATCAAAAAAGGAGTTCATTCCACCGGTAATAGCTCCTGATATCATAGAGACATTGGGCGATGATTACGAGATATGGACATATGAGGATTACGAAAGACTCCCACCACTTCTGGTGGGAGTTTATTCGTATTCGGCTATTCCAAAGTGTCTTGCTCCTTTATCCACTCAGGGACTTGTAAAGAGCGGTGTGTTCAGGCTTCAAAGGGAGTTTGTTCCGGGACTATACGGAAATGGTGTGTATGTGGTGGTTATTGACACAGGTGTGAATTATGCGCAGGAGGCTTTTATGACACCTGAGGGTAAGACGAAGATTGCAGTGCTCTGGGATCAGAATACGGATACGGTTTATTCTGAGGATGAGATAAATGCTGCTATTTTATCGGAAAATCCATATGAGAGCATACCGGGTGATGAGGATGGGCATGGTACGTTTGTGGCGAGCGTGATATGTGGCAATGACAGACCGCAGGATGATTTTGCAGGGGTGGCACCACAGGCTAAGCTATTGTCGTGAAGCTGAAAAGGGCACCTCAAAAGCTGTATGATTTCTACTTTATTCCGGATCGTAAAATGGTGTACTCGGAGGTTGATGTGATGAGAGCAGTGCATTTTGCAGATGAGTTTGCAGGTCAAAAGGGAGCACCGGCTGTCTTTTGCATGGCGCTTGGCTGCAATAATGGAAGCCACACGGGAGCTGAGGATCTTTCAGAGTATCTGGACTATATCACGGCAAAAAGAGGCAGGGCTGTGGTTGCGGCAGCGGGCAATGAGGCGAACAGCAGGCATCATTATAAAGGCGTATAACAGATACAGTCGATGATATTGAGATAAATGTTGAGCAGGATATGGATGGCTTTTATCTGGAATGCTGGGCACTTTCACCTGAGCTATTTACGCTTTCTGTCATATCGCCTAGCGGACAATCAAATCCAGCCGGGGTACCAATGCGAATAGACAGCGGTGAATACTCATTTCTGCTTGAAGGAACACAGGTGACTATTGACTACAGGCAGACCGGCAGACAGACGAGGGATTTGCTTATATTTATCCGCTTTGAAAAGGTGGTGAAGGGAGTGTGGACCATCAGGGTATTTCCACTTAGTACTATTGGAGGCGTTTTTAATATGTGGCTCCCGATGACAGGACTTCTTGATACTGATGTGAGCTTTATTGTCTCGGAGCCTGATACCACGCTGACCATGCCTTCGGATGCTAAGCTTGTGATAACGGCGGGAGGCTATAATTCCCTAAATGATGCAATACTTTTAGAGTCGGGAAGGGGCTTTGACGCAGATGGTGGAATAAAGCCGGATCTCGTAGCACCGGCTGTGGATATCACAGGGGCAAATCTAAGAGGAATGTATATAGCACTAAGTGGCACATCGGCGGCTGCTGCAATCACTGCAGCGGTGGCGGCTCTCATCATGGAGTGGATGATAGTGAGAGGCAATGTTTTGCTCGCAAACGGAGTGGATATAAAAAATGTCATGGTAAGAAACTGCCGCAGAAAAGAAAAAACCGACTATCCAAATAAAATTTTTGGCTACGGATTCATGAATGGGTTTGCCAATTTCTAAGAAAACGGATATAATATATTCTAAAAGATAAAAAGGAAGGGTGAATGGATGACAAAAAGCAATAATTTATTAGCGGATTACGCTGCAAAAAAACAGGATATCTGTATTAAAAATGACACAATTTCAGATAGTCTTTTCAGGGAATATGGTGTCAACAGAGGACTTAGGGATGTAAACGGAAAGGGAGTTCTGACAGGTCTTACGAATATTTCGGAGATTGTTTCATTTAAGACGGGCGAGGATGGCAGCAGCGTGCCATGTGACGGACAATTGTGGTACAGGGGCTACAATGTAAAGACACTTACAAATAACTTAAGGCCCGGAGAGTTTGGTTTTGAAAAAATTGCTTATCTGCTGCTTTTCGGGCAGCTGCCATCGGAGAGTGAATTGGCTGAGTTTACAGAGGTTTTAGGAAGAAGCAGAACCCTTCCTACCAATTTACGAGGGATGTCATCATGAAGGCTCCGTCAAAGGATATCATGAATTCCATGACGAGAAGTATACTGACACTGGCTTCATATGATCCTCTTGTAGCAAAGGCGGGCATCGACAACAATATCAGACAGTGCTTATCACTTGTTGCAATATTCCCGATGCTTGCAGTTTACGGTTATCATGCGTATAATCATTATGAAAATGATCAGAGCATGTATATTCACAGGCCGGATCCAAAGCTTTCGACAGCTGAAAACTTCCTTAGGATGCTCAGAGCTGACAATCAATATACAGAGCTTGAAGCAAGGGTGCTTGATATGGCACTTATTCTTCATATGGAGCATGGCGGTGGAAACAACTCTACATTTACCACCCGTGTGGTTACATCGGCAGGTACAGATACATACTCTGCTATCGCGGCAGCCATGTCATCCCTTAAGGGACCAAAGCACGGCGGTGCCAATATCAAGGTGATGGAGATGATGCGGGACATCCGTTCGCATGTGAAGCACTGGGATGATGAGGATGAGGTGAGAGCATACCTCAGAAAAATGATGGATGGTGAGGTGTTTGACCACAAGGGACTCATCTATGGAATGGGACATGCGGTGTATTCACTTTCTGACCCGAGGGAGCGTATATTCAGAGGCTATGTGGAGAAGCTTTCAGTTGCAAAGAAGAGAGATAATGAGATGAACCTCTATAATACAATAGAGAAGGTGGCTCCTGAGATTATCGCTGAAAAGCGCCATATCTTTAAGGGTGTTTCTCCGAATGTCGATTTCTACAGCGGCTTTGTTTATGAGATGCTTGGTATTCCTATGGAGCTTTACACACCTCTTTTTGCCATTGCGCGAATCGTTGGCTGGAGTGCCCACAGGCTTGAGGAGATTGTCGGCATGAACAAGATTATCCGTCCGGCTTACAAGAGCGTCATGAAAGAGATAGAGTAACGAGAGGATGTTACAGTCTATAGTTCATATATCAATAATACGATATGTTGGGGATTGGACATATTTAAAAGAATCGAGGTATTATACAAATGAGTTTACAAAGGTAAAAAAGGGCGTCTGTGCAGCAAAGGGCTTTGTTGCAAACGGATTAAATTGTGGATTAAACAGTGACAAAAATAAAAATGACCTGGCTTTAGTTTATTCAGAAACACAGTGTCAGGCAGCGGCTGTTTACACAACAAACAAGGTGAAGGGCGCGCCTATTCAGGTGACAAAGGCACACCTTGAGGCATCAGGACATACGGCAAAGGCTGTTATTGCCAACAGCAAAAACGCCAACACCTGCAATGCTGACGGAGTAGAGAAGGCCCAGAGAATGTGCGAGCTTGCAGCAGCAGAGCTTTCGATTGATCCAAACGAGGTTATCGTGGCATCTACAGGAGTTATTGGCCAGGTGCTTCCTATTGAGCCTATCGAGAGCCATATAAAGGAGCTTGCAAAGGGACTTTCGGCAGACGGCAACGACAAGGCTGTAAACGCTATCATGACTACAGATACCGTTCCAAAGCAGTATGCAGTAAAGTTCATGCTTGGAGACAGTGAGTGTACAGTAGGCGGTATGGCAAAGGGAAGCGGTATGATTCACCCGAACATGGCTACTACATTAAACTTTATCACATCAGATGTTGCCATCTCATCGGAGCTCATCCAGAAGGCCTTGAGCGAGATTGTAAAGGTTACTTACAACTGCTTAAGCATTGACGGCGATACCTCTACCAATGATATGGTAAGCATCATGGCAAACGGTCTTGCAGGAAACACACCTATTACTACAGAGAATGATGATTATCAGACCTTTAAGGATGCACTGTACGAGGTGCTTTCAAATCTTACAAGAATGCTTGCAAAGGATGGAGAGGGTGCTTCAAAGCTTTTAGAGTGTACATGCGCAGGTGCGCCTGATCTTGATACAGCAATTATTGTGGCAAAGAGCGTTATCCGTTCACCACTTTTAAAGTGTGCTATGTTTGGCGAGGATGCAACTGGGGACGAATCCTTTGTGCTATAGGCTATGCGGAGGCTGATTTTGATATAGACAAGGTGGAGCTTCACCTGCGCTCAACAGCAGGAAGCATCAAGGTGTGCGAGAACGGTGCCGGAGTTGACTTCTCAGAGGAGGAGGCAGCAAAAATACTGCATGAGGATGAGATTTACATCGACATAGATTTACACCAGGGAGATGTGTCAGCCAAGATGGGGCTGTGATCTTACATATGATTATGTAAAAATTAACGGAGATTACAGATCTTAATCTTGACAAGTAATATTGATTAATGATATTATTTTTTTAGAGTAATTAATTAAAAAAGTAAAGCGAACGAGGGCGTTCAGATATTAGGTTATCTGCGCCCTCTTTTTTGTTGGAAAAATCACATTTACAAAAGAGAGGTTAGGAGGCGGTACATTGACTAAGAATGCATTGGATATGATTGATGAGAAAATAGTAGAGCTGCTACAGGAAAATGCACGTATAGCGATAAAGGAGATAGCGGCACAGGTGTTTTTGTCATCACCGGCTGTAACAGCCAGAATAGAGAGATTGGAGAGCAAGGGAATCATAAAGGCTATCATGCCGCTGTTGATTCGGTTAATCTGGGCTATAAGATAAAGGCTTTTGTCAATCTGGACCTGGAGCCTGTACAAAAGGAAGAGTTTTATCCGTTTATTGAGAGTGTGGAGAATGTCATAGAGTGCAATTGTGTGACAGGAGAGTATTCTATGCTCATAGAGGTGGAGTTTTTGAATACGGAGGAGCTTGATGACTTTATCAACACTCTGCAGAAATTCGGCAAGACAAGTACACAGATAGTTTTTTCCACTCCTGTTGAGCACAGAGGCCTGCCTGTACATTCAGGTTTTGATGCATAAGATGATATGAGAGTCAAAAGATATTTTGCATGATTGAATGAAGTGTGTTAAAATAATTTGCAAAAATACTGACTGTTAAACATGATTTTGGATGCTTTGAATAGTCAGATATATTGATTACGGCAGGAGGATAATATGAGTAAGAAATTAGGCTTCATAGGTTGTGGAAACATGGGAAAGGCAATGATACACGGAGTGCTGGCATCAGGCAAGGCACAGGCAAGCGATATTCTTGCATCTGCAAAGACCGAAAGCTCCAGAGAAAAGAATGCAGCAGAGCTTGGAATCAGGCTGACAGCGGACAATAAGAGCGTAGCAGAGTTTGCAGATATTCTGTTTTTAGCAGTAAAGCCACAGTACTATGAGGAGGTTATTGCAGAGATAAAGGACACTGTTAGTGACGATGAAATCATTGTTTCGATTGCACCGGGCAAGTCACTTTCGTGGTTTGACGAGATGTTTGGAAAGAGCTTAAAGGTTATACGTACCATGCCAAATACACCTGCCATGGTTGGTGAGGGCATGATGGGAGTCTGTGCAAATGAAAGAGTATCGCAGGCGGAGCTTGATACAGTGCTTGATTTGTGCTCGGGCTTTTCAAAGGCTGAGATGATAGACGAGAAGCTCATGGATGTAGTGACAGCTGTCAGCGGAAGCTCACCGGCATATGTGTTTATGTTTATCGAGGCCATGGCAGATGCGGCTGTAGCAGGCGGCATGCCAAGGAGCCAGGCATATACATTTGCAGCCCAGGCAGTGCTTGGAAGCGCAAAAATGGTTCTCGAGACAGGAAAGCATCCGGGCGAGCTCAAGGATATGGTGTGCTCACCGGCCGGAACCACTATCCAGGCTGTGCGTGTGCTTGAGGAAAAGGGCATGAGAAGCAGTGTTTTTGAAGCTATGATGAAATGCCTTGATATCTCCCGCAAAATGTAGTAGAATTATTGCATTGAGTTAAAGGAGAAAAGCAATGAGTCAGGCAAAGGTTGATAAATATAAGAATGAAAAGGCAAATCGTAAAAAGACAAATGCCAGAAATAAAGTAAAGCGTGTTATAGCACGAATTGTTGCAGCGGCGGCTGTAGTTGCATTGGTAGGCTGGGGCGGTTACTCCGGATATCAGTACTATGAGAAGAGTCGTCCGGTGAACTGCTATTACGCAGATATCAGTGCAGTCAGTGATTATCTACAGGGATTATCTACAGACAGTGAGCAGTAGATTATATTTTTGATACATAACATATATTTTACGATTTATATGATTAAGTAAAAATACCTCGCAGGTTACTGCGAGGTATTTTCAGTTTTTGAAGAATCCCCGGGCTCTTTTTGTGATTCAGATACAGTCTTTGCATTTTCTTCGGTATTTGAGCTGTCAGAGTTTTTTGCTTTGGAGAGTGTGTTATCAATTGCGTCGAGCAGCACTTTGGAGGTGTACTGACTTGTGTTTGCGTAGGAAATATTATCGGTGGATTGATTTTGCACAATCTGCGATACGAGCTCGTTCATCGCAGGCTCAACAAGCGGATACATGGTTTCCACCGAATCAGTCATGTTTTCAAGGCTTATGGAGTTAATGTTATTGCTGTCCACCGCCACAGACACATCGATAGCCGCCCCACCCAGCGCTACAGATGTATTGTACACACCCGGTGTATACATGCCGGTTTCTTCGACTGCAGGCTTTGGCTCATCACCTGAAAAGAAATATGTAGCAGCGAAAATTATCAGAAGAAGCAGTATGCCAAGGAGCACTCCGGTGAGAATGACATGCTTCATTTTTACAACGACGATTTTTGTTTTTGCACTCATATGCGCCTCCTGTGGTTGTTTTATATATAATATGTGTGGGGACGCGAAAATATGACAGATATTCCTGCCTATAACGAAAAAGGGGCTGTGAAATAAGTCCCTAAAAGAAATAGGACCATTCGTTCATGCGAAAGGTCCTATTTTTGTGGTAAAATTAACTTGCGATGAAAACTTTACACAATAATTATTGTAATTCAAAACAA
>ENA-OQER01000909-OQER01000909.1-human-gut-metagenome-genome-assembly--contig:-NODE-909-length-15487-cov-1.893620_pt1 | contig 15487 bp, 20 predicted proteins | sample MGYA00242797_ERZ504639 | MGnify/ENA primary metagenome ERZ504639 (study PRJEB26092, sample SAMD00036306) | human gut metagenome | host: Homo sapiens | study: EMG produced TPA metagenomics assembly of...
TCCAATGCTTATTATAACACACAATAACATAAAATAACAGCATATAAAACATAAAAATTGACATAAAAAATGCAGGTTTTATAAGACCTGCAAGTACTTTTCTTGATATTCAACTGTCAAACTCCCGACAACTATGGTTTTACCATTTCCTTCCAGAAAAAATTTCGTGTAACTTGTCGATAAGTTTTTTATATTGTTTTGAAAAAAAAATATTGCTGCCTACTTGCGTTCTCATAAAATTGTGATAGAATATATGGGTTCGAGTTAATTTATAAGCTATATTAATAGGAAAAGACAGGATTTATTTCTAGATAATTTCTTTTCCGCACAGAAGAAAGAGAGATTTTTTATGAAACAGAAACGTGAAGACGTACGTAACATAGCAATCATCGCCCACGTTGACCATGGCAAAACAACACTGGTCGATGAACTTTTAAAACAGAGTGGTGTATTCCGTGAGAATCAGGAAGTTGCTGAACGTGTCATGGACTCCAACGATATTGAGAAGGAACGTGGTATCACAATCCTCTCCAAAAATACAGCGATCACTTACAAAGGAACAAAGATAAACAATCATCGACACTCCTGGCCACGCCGATTTCGGTGGCGAGGTAGAGCGTGTCCTTAAAATGGTAAACGGTGTTATCCTTGTCGTTGACGCATTTGAAGGTGTTATGCCTCAGACCAAATTCGTTTTGATGAAAGCTCTGGATTTAAAACTCCCGGTTATCGTCTGTGTCAATAAAGTAGACCGCCCGGAAGCCCGTCCAAACGAAGTTGTGGACGAAGTATTAGAGTTATTTATGGATCTGGATGCCTCTGACGAGCAGTTAGACTGCCCATTCCTTTTTGCTTCCGCAAGAGACGGTTATGCCGTTCGTGAAATCCACGACCTTGTAAACAACAAAAAAGATATGACACCATTATTTGAAACCATTTTAGATTACATTCCTGCTCCGGAAGGTGATCCGGAAGCACCGACACAGGTACTGATCAGTACCATTGATTACAATGAATACGTTGGACGTATCGGTATCGGTAAGATCGACAATGGTTCCCTGAAAGTAAATCAGGAAGCGGTCGTAGTCAACCATCACGATCCTGACAAGAAGAAAAAAGTCCGCATCAGCAAATTATATGAATTTGACGGATTAAATAAGGTAGATGTCGAAGAAGCAAATATTGGTTCCATCGTTGCTATTTCCGGTATTGCTGATATTCACATTGGTGATACGATCTGTTCTGTGGAGAACCCGGTTGCGATCCCATTCCAGAAGATCTCCGAGCCGACTCTTTCCATGAACTTCATCGTAAATGACAGTCCATTGGCAGGTCAGGAAGGAAAGTTTATTACTTCCCGCCACTTAAGAGACCGTTTATTCCGCGAGTTAAATACAGACGTTTCCCTTCGTGTAGAAGAGACCGATTCCCCGGACAGCTACAAAGTATCGGGCCGCGGCGAATTACATTTATCTGTATTGATTGAAAATATGCGTCGTGAGGGATATGAGTTTGCCGTAAGTAAGGCTGAAGTATTATATCACACGGACGAAAACGGCAAGAAATTAGAGCCTATGGAACTTGCCTATGTCGATGTTCCGGATGAGTATACCGGTGCTGTTATCGACAAGTTAAGCCAGCGCAAAGGTGAAATGATCAATATGAACCTCTGACCGGCGGATATACAAGACTTGAGTTCAATATCCCATCCCGCGGTCTGATCGGTTACAGAGGCGAATTTATGACCGATACCAGAGGTAATGGTATTATCAACACCATTTTCAATGGCTATGATACTTACCGCGGAGATATTGCTTACCGTCAGCTTGGTTCGCTGATCGCATTCGAATCCGGTGAATCTGTCACTTACGGTCTGTTCTCTGCACAGGACCGTGGTACTTTGTTCATCGGACCTGGTGAAAAAGTATATGCAGGTATGGTCATCGGTTCCTGCTCCAGAAACGAGGATATCGAATTGAACGTATGTAAGAAGAAACACCTTACCAATACACGTTCCTCTTCCGCTGACGAAGCATTGACTTTAGTTCCGCCTAAGATTTTAAGCTTAGAGCAGGCGCTTGACTTCATCGATGTCGATGAATTATTGGAGGTTACTCCGAAATCCCTTCGTATCCGTAAGAGAATTTTGGATCCGACTTTAAGAAAAAGAGCGAATTTTAAGAAATAAAAAACGGCTCTACGCCTTTTTTCCAGAAACTATAAAAACCTATGCAACATTCAACGACAAAAAGGAGACTATGTATGAAAAAAATATGTACATTTTTCGGATTGCTGATATCCATGTGTCTGCTGCTGAATGTCGGTTTTGGCTCTCTGTCCGTAAAGGGCGCAGCTGTCGGGAATACAGAACAGACTTCTGATCCAAACTTACAAATTTAATCGTATTTGCCAGATTTGCAGATGAGAATGAATTGTGAATGATATTTATCAAGGTGTCTCTGTGCGTGAGATCATAGACAATTCCTATAACACTGCCTATTATTCCGTGGGCGACTACTACCGGAATGCGTCCTCAGACAAATTGCGCATGAATAGTCTTTATCTGTTTGATAACGGCGGTTCCCTGCAGTTAAAACATGAACGCGGTTACTATGCCGGTTACAGTGCAGATAATCCAATCGGTTATAAAACAAGTGGTGAAAAAGCCTACCGTATGTACGAGCTGCGCACCGATTGGTCTGATGCCATAAACAAGGCGATCCAGGATGGAAACCCCATTACAAATTACAATGGCAGCCAGACATACAGTTATGAGGATCTTGACAAAAACCGGGATGGAAAGATTGATTCCATTACAGTTATCTATAAAAACACGACACAAAATATTGTGATAAACCGCTCTGATCCGCTTTGGAACTATAAGGATTATGCAGACTATGTGGAGATCAATCTTGGCGATGGCAGGATGCTTCAAAGCCAATATTATGTACAGGTCATAAATAACTACTCAACTCTGTATATGGCAAACAATGATCAAAACCGATCGTTTCATTGAAGTCTCCGATCCATGAATGGGGCATATATTTGGTCTGCTGGATTTATACAATTCGTCAGGTCAAACGCCGGTTTATTTCATGTCTGCCATGCAAATGCCATCTCACCTGTTCCACAGGGACTTCGATCAAAGAAAAAGAGGCTCTGGGATGGACAGACGACAGTACTCTAAAGACGATCACAGAACCGGGTGAATACAAAGTAAAGCTCAGCGGCACAGCCACCGGTACTGACGACTGTATCGGATATAAAGCAGGCATTCCGGAACTGAACAGGACACTGTATCTGGAATACAGAAACTTCTCAACAGATGGCAGCAAATATGATAAGTCAGAGAAGCAGCTGACCAATTCAGAAACATCGAACATAAAATCCGGTTTAGTCTGTTATCTTGCGCAATCTGACATCCGCTTTCCAAGCAATCTAAATGGAAAACCGGGAAATTGGGCACTGGAAGTTATGGGCGGTACACAATCCACTAAATCTGATGCAGCCCTTGGCTTAAATGATTCGCTTCAGGTTACAGACAAACTCAAAGTGACTGTCGCTGCTATAGAAGGGGAAGTCCTTACCTTTCAAATCGAAGGGGGAAATGGAACAACATGTCCATTCCGGTGGACAGGCGACCTGTACGAAAAAAGCCGTCTGTGAAGAATGTGGGAAGGAATACGGAGAAATAGATCCAACATGCCATTTGAATCTCCAGCGACAGGGCTTTAAAGAGCCGACACAGGAGGAAAATGGATATACCGGTGATCTGGTATGTACAGATTGTAACGCCATAGTAGAAGCTGGTGAGGTCATTGATAAATTACCAGTCACTCCACCTGATGGAAAACCGGAACCGGAAATACCGCCTGTATCTCCTGATAATAAGCCACCGGTCATGCTGGAAGGAAACAAAACAGAAGTAAGTAAAAATCCGGACAATAACTCCGGTGCAGTATTTCGTTCCAGTGCACCGCTCGCTAACTTAATCGAAGTTAAGGTAGATGAAAATGTATTAGTGAAAGATAAAGACTATACCGCCCACTCCGGAAGTACTATCATAACTTTACTTCCATCCTTCCTTGCCGGTCTTTCCGAAGGAGCTCACAACATTGCCATTGTATCAACAACCGGAACGGCAACGGCTGGTTTTTCTGTAATTTCAGATCCTGCCCCGGCGCCACCAGCTCCGGTACCACCGGCATCCGCACCTGTGCCACCGGCATCAGGTAATACAAACACTGATGGTTCATCTACAGATACTGTTGCTGATCCGGTTTCCGAAACTGCTTCTACAGCCGGATCTGCCAATGTATCCGGCAACAGTTCTTTACCTGATACCGCTCAGATAAAGAAAGACTCCTCCGGCACAGACATAAAATCACCGCAATGTGGAGAGAAAAACTGTTTCACACTCTTATTGGATGATTTCATAGAAATATTAAAAAAAGTATTAATATTCTTAGGTTTTTCATCTAAGATTTGAAAAAACACACAGGACAGCTCCTATGTTAAGCTGTCCTGTGTGTTTTTTCAAAAGTAACTCTTTTTTAATTTTTTACAATCCAGTTACCATTCTTATAAACATTGCTACTTCCTTATCCAGCCACTCCCCATAACCCGGTAATTCCCAGACTGTCCAGCTTGCACTATCCATTTCAGACTGCACCGCCAGATATCCATTATCGCCCTGTCTGTAAATTAGATAATCCCCATGTCCTGTCTCTGTGGTTCCTGTCTCAGAACGAACCTGTTTTTGAACAACTCTTACCCATGTATCATCCCCTTCAGTATCAATGATTTCATCATATTGCTCCAAATATCGGCTGCTTTCCGCAATATAACCATTCTCCTCCTGCACCTGTTCGATTCCTTCTGTATTAATTCCAGCACCACCCCGCGGTGCTATCCATGCAAGTGCATTTATGTCTTGAACAATTCCGGTAAGTTCAGGCGTATCCGTATCAAAAAACTGAACTTCATTTTCCCAGTTTATAATCACACGACTGGCAGACGCTCTTTCTTCCTGTTTCTTCTGTGAAATTAATTTAACATTATGAACCAAAAATTTATCATCTGACCACTCTAACTCTATTTGCAATTCCTCTGGCAGACGATAAAACAGTTTCTCATATAGAATTAATTTTTGATCTCTGACATCTGCTCTCCAAGCCATATTTTCTTCTTTACCCGTATCTTCCCCATACTCCACAAAATAACTATCATACACTTCTCTCTCATTAACAGGAATTGTATAAAACTCCTCAAAATTCAAACAGCGGCTGGAAATGTTCACTTCATACTTATGATCTGTTTTTTTACAAGAAACCGGAAACCTAATTTCTGTCGTCTGATTTCCATCCATTCGACATTTTATATCTTCCATTTTCACTCATAAAAACTGCAATTTTGCTTCCACTTTCCGGATAATCGCTCCCCATATCCTGCCCAATATATACAATATCCTTCATTCCATCCGCATTAAAATCTTCTGTCAGAATGGATATCCCAATCCATGCGCTCTCAAATGGTCCAATTTCTAACAACTCCCCACTTCCAAATATGATTGCATACATTTCTCCCGTCCTGGAGAAAATATTGAAGAACTCTGTCTTCTTGACCGTCTCCATCGAAATCCCTATGAATAAATTCTCCTTGTAATACATCCACCAAATCTAAATATCCCTCATAGTCAAACAGAAAATCCACATATCCCATCGATGTTGTTTCTTCTGGAAATTGTGATACAGTTCTTCCATCCATTAAACTTTGGCTTAACTTTCTGGCAAGATAAAATGAAAAGAATGAAAATCATTATTGACGATCAAAGCACTTCGAATGAATCTTTTTTTTATAATACTTTGTTTCATATTTACCTCATTTATAATATTGAAATTATTTTTTTAGTTTTTATTTATTATAAAATAAATATATATCTTTTTCAATACTGTTTAATCTCAAATACGTCCGCCAGCCACCAGCTCCACTGTTAAAAAATAATACTGATTTTATCTGTCATGGCTGCAATTCAAACATAAAAACTGCTCTTTTATCTGTTGGCTGAAGCTCTACTTATCTTCTCCTTCTACTTGTAAAGTCATTCCGTCCACGTTCATTCCGATTTCTTCATAAGTCAGCGCTGCAGCTCCAACATTAATTTTTACTCCTTTTTTGTGCCGTCTTTATAATTTGCAGTACAGGTAATAACCACTCCATCTACAAGTTTTTGATATGCTGCTGCCACTTCCTCCTGTTGTTTTTTTCTTTTGTTCTACAATACTGTCAAAATCTGAAAACGGAATTTCATCATTACAAAAGGTTACCCACACTCCTTCTTTCTGCTGATTTTCATAGGAAACTGTGTATTCAACAAAATCGTTTACTTCCTGCTGCATGACAATTTCTCCATTATCATCAAAAATTGGATTGAGATACCCATTGCTATTTTCATCCAATGGCTTTCCGCTCTCGACAGCACTCTGAAAATCATCGGTAATATTTTCACTTATTTCAAAATATCCTTTATTGATACTGTAAGTTACACTTTCTATATTCTCACCTTCGCAGTAAAGTGGCATATCAATTTTATAACTTGCTGTATTCATATCGCTGTCCCCATTAATCGCATAACCAAACCTGTCATTTTGTGCGATTGCTACAGGCTTCTGTGCCGTCACTTCTGCCTGTGCCGCCATTACTTTCATGGTAAACATATTCTCTTTTTCTGTTGTCGTATGTTCAGCCACTGTTGTTTCTTTTTCTTCCTGCGGTCTGTTGAGATAGTTGTTTGTTGTAGACGCAACAATAATAAACGCTGCACAGGCAGCCATTGCCACAAACAATTTTGTTACTTTTAAATTTTTTTTACTCATATTATTTTCCCTTTCCGATTGAATCTGTGAAAAGGCGGCATCTGCTTTTTTCTGAACGATTTCTGGCACTTGAATATCACTATTTAAAATTTCACTCACTTTTTTTTGACATGAATCTCACCTCATTTTTCCTTATAATAAACTTCCAGCTTTTCCCGTCCACGTTGTAAACGTTGTTTTTCACATGTACTTTCAGGAATTTTTAAAATGTCAGAAATTTCTCTGATACGATAGCCCTCGCTGTAAAAAAGAATCATAATAATCCGGTATTTTCATCTAACGCTGCGAGTGCCTCTTTTAATTCCAGATTATATTCATCGCAGGCTGCTGGTTCCTCGTACTCATCCAAACAAATGATATTCTGATTTTTCTTTCTGATATCATAGCATTTGTTGATGAGGATTCTTGTCATCCATGTTTTAAAATACTGTATCTTCACTAATTGATTCATTTTTCCCAGCATATCAGAATCGTATCTCCGATTGCATCGGCGGCATCTTCATCATTCATCAAATTGCATACGCAACCTTATACATATCCGTCATATAAAGCTGCATTAATTCTGTGAAAGCTTCCGACTCATGCCTTTTCGCTCTTTTCACAAGATCATCTGTTTGTTTTTTCATAATGCTTTTCTCCACGCGCGCAGTGAATGTAAGACAGTCGCTTTTCTTCTTTTTTTATCTTACATATATTAGACAACAAAATGTGTATAAAAGTCTCATAAAGGGACTTTAAAATAAGTCCATAGATAAAAAAAGCGCCAGTTCCGGCAAATGTCGGTTCTGGCGTTCTGTGCTATTTGCTTATATATGGCTCAAATACGTCCATTCCTTCATAAGAAAAAAATCCGTATTGCATTGCCTCATTGCACATTCCATAACAGGAAAGTTTCTCTGGTCTGACAGTCTCCTCCTCCGAATAATACCATGACGGCCACCATGCCAGAAAGTCTTCCGACAACTGCTCTATTGGCGTTTCTGCATATATAAAGTAAAATTCTCACCATTTTCCAAACCATATGGCTCATCTTCTTTTAGAATCTGTATCCATTTTCTATCCACATCTCCGGAATATCCAATATCTCTAATTTTTCTAAAGACATTGTATAATGATACTGATCCATCCGCTGAATATTCGTAAACTTACCTTCAAATTCACATATCGTTACCGTTCCTTTGGGGAAATCGTCCTCTGCATATGCGTTAAAATCTGAATACTCTCCTGTAAATGAGCCATCTCTGTTTAATCGTAAATACGTCCGCCAACCACCAACTCCACTGTTAAAAAATAAATCTTTCGGAAAATCAGCTGGCAAATCATTATCTGTTTCCTGTTGAATTTTATCCTCTGTTACTACATTTTGTTCAATCTCTATTTCGTCTTTATTGGATGTCAAACCGCACATATATAACAAAGTTAATATAAACAGCCCTATTCCCAATGTATCTATCCATTTTTTGTGCTGTATCCTATTCATTTCACAAACCCATCCATTGATTTGGATAAATCCTCTTCCTTCCTCATTCCTTAAAATCCAAATCACTTATTACCTATCCATCAGATAATAAGTGATTTGATTCCATATAGAATAATCTTTTTCCTATTACTTTTTGTTCTGTTCGAAAGCATTTCGACTTTTTTCTGAATTTCATCCACGCTGTTTCTGATATCTTCAACAACTGAGTATTTTTCTGTCATATCAGACAACAGTTTCTGGTAATTTTCTTCTCTTTTATCCTGCTTTTCCACTAATTTTTCATTATTTTTAATCGTATACAAAAATAGCGAAACAAAAAGAAGAACCCAGATTCCCTGCGTGGTTGCAGCTTCAATTAATGCCTGTTCCAAATGCATCATCTCCTTTCAAAATATTAAGAAGAAACATTTAAAACTTTTCGCAACAAATTGTTTTAATAAACTATATATCCACCTTCAATAGTAACCGTTTTTGAACTAGTATTTTTGATAAAAAATTTGAAAATTATCACTAGAACTAATCGAAAAAGCATGACTACATGCCCCTGTACCATTAACATATCTCATTTTATTATCTGATGTAATTATTCCGTATTGAACACTTGTATCTGCCGGTGTAATATTCAATCTTATAGTAATTGCTTGATTCTTTTTTGCATATACAGTTCCCACTATAAGCGTCACCCCTTTCTCTAATGAAGTGCTATCAATTGCTCCACTTTCATCAATAAGGTTGATACCACTCTGGTTATAAAATATTATATTTTCATTCTCAGAGATAAAATCCTCTTCATACTCAATATCTTCTGCGCCTTCATCCTCAACCATTACCTTCGTATCGTCAAAAACCTTCTCATACCCAGCCTTAAATCCTTCTGCTGTTGCAAAAGTAGTTGTTGTTGACAAAACGCACAGCACAAGGCTTAAAGCAACACCTCCAACAAATTTCATTTCCTTTTCTTTTCTGTAATTTTTCATTTGCAATAATCTCCTTTTAAAATTACTCTTTTTCTTAAATCCAGTTACCATTTGTGGCATCCAGATATGTGACTGTTCCAGTCCATCCACAGCAACGGTATAATATTCCTTTACCGTGTACGGATAGGCAGTTTCATAACACACATATCTGTCGCAGGCAATTTCTCCCCACTCATCAATATTTCGTAACAGACTGTTCATCATCGGATTACACCAGAAAATCAATTTTAAGAAAATCCCTATTTTTTTCATTTCCAAAATATGCTGTCTGATATGCACTAACTCATGATAAAGTATGGTTACAAGTTCTCTTTCCTCATAGTCCTGTACCGGGAAAATAATTTTCTTATTCCACCAGCCAACAACAATTGGAGATGTCACGGCATAGTTCTGATACAATGTGATCTTCCTTTTCATTTTGAGTTCCTGCAAATTTCACTGCATACATCTGCCGGCAGCTCATATGCAAAACTTTTTTTCAAAATACTTTTAAATTTCCAATATTCCTTGATATAGTTTCCTAAATAAAATATCATACCGAGAATCCATACCCCTGCCATCAAACATTCTGCCATATAAATGAACGGTGTCTGCAAAAATAAAGTTCCATAATATGATCCATGACTTCCAGGAACATGCGTAGATACTTTCAGATATACAAACATTACCGGAAAAATGAAAAAAGCTTCCACAATTCCGAGCATCGGATACACATATTTCATTTTTTTCTTCTTCGCCATACCGCTTTTTGCTATCATCCAAAATCCATAAGCAATCGCACCTGCAAATGAATTCAGCAGAAGAATATAGAACATTTCATTTGACCATCTCATTCGTGTTTCTCCATAAATTACTTTTTCTGGCTATTATTTCCTTGCATAAATACGCAGAGACTTAACATTTTTTACAAATTCATCTAAAAACATACGGTAGATTTATAAATTATAAAATCTACCGTATGTTTTAATTTATTATTTCCTTTACCTGTTCTGCTGTAGCGTCCTCTGGAAGTTCAACATTAATCGCATCGCAAAGTTCCTGATCATATACAAATTCGCTTCCTATATCTTCATAAATGCGAATTTGAGTATATGGAATCATTCCCTGCGGTCCAGCTCCTGTTTCATATATCGCTCCAATTACAATGTCGTCTTTTCCATTAACTCATTTTTATATAAATTTGTATCTTCTTTCTGATTTTGTTCTGGAATAACTGATTCTCTCTCTCTGTCTGTTCCTAAATTATTGTCTGCACAAGCCGATAACAAAGTCATTGCCATGTTCATTTAAAATTTCTCCTAATTCACAGCTTCTATTTCATCTCCGGCATCCAGAAAATCTGTTTTTTCCATTCAAGATATTCTTGTTCATCTAAATATTTAACGGATTCTCCCTGACCGACAATATATACTTTTCCATCACCATCTTTATCATATTCCTCTGGGAAAACATCGGAATTAATCGGAACATTAGTAATCTGATCTACACTTACTTTCTCCACAAACTCCTTTTTGTTTTCATCATACTGATATACGGAATAAGGCCAAAAACCGTCCTGATAGTCACTATACATCGAATGAAGTGGACTTGCCTTAATTACTCCGTGCTCATAATAATCGCATCCCCCTGCATATGCAAATTCAAGTTCAAAACCATTTTTTTCTTCCGAATACCGATAGACATATTCTGTTATATCTGCCATATAAAATCCTACTGTAAAAATAAGTAATTCTACAGTGCCATCACCGTCCACATCTGCCACCGCAACTTTGTTCGGGCAATAAGCACGCTCCATATCTTCCCGAAAACGTTCCACATCTACATTACTCTTCTGATGTCCAAAGCAGTATCTCCCATCCGGTAGAAATCCCGTTGTATCCAGTGTTTTGATTGCATTATAATATGCCTCATTGATCTTATCATCCTCCGAAAAACGAGGTACTTTGCGTTTCAGTTTCTCCATATCATAATTTTTGTCTATCTCTTCCAATAACGCTTCATTTTTTCTTGCAAGAACAGCCTCCTCGCTCTGGCTCTCCTTTCGCTCGATGTATTCTCTTTGTTTCCTGTTCAACATTTCTTCATTCCAGTCCAGCGGAAGAAACTCTGATGAGCAGACTGTGTCAAGTTCCGACACTTCATAATATTGCGGCAATACCACACTTTGTCGCCGACACCCATACCACATGCATAGAATGTGCCGTCTGTTTTTTCAATGATCGTATTATCCACATAATCATTACCGAATTCTTCCATATCGGTAATATCATCCTCTTTGGCTGAATAATTCAAAAGTCCTGTCCACACGCGCTGCACGTCTTCTGCCACCTGCACCGGTGTTTCAATCATCGTGGCTTTATCCGTTCCGCAGTTTCCACTAAAGTTGTATCCCCACGTCCAGAGTGTTCCATCTTCCTTCAGTGCGGCGTGGTTAAACCATCCGCCTGTGATCATCTTCACATCTGTCAGAATCTGCTGTGGCATTGTGATACAATATCCCGTACTCTGATAATTCCAGATCATTCCCCATGTCCAGACTGTACCATCCTTTTTCAATGCAACTACATCATCACGTCCGCACCGCGCATAACTGACATCTTCCAGCAAAAGTGCCGGACTGGTGACATACCGTTTTGTCGGATATGCCAAATCTTCCACTGGCATTTCTGTATGCTGCAATAACATATAGGTAGAATCGTTTCCAAGACCATAAAGTTTCCCTTCCTCCGTCAGATAGACAACAAAATCTTTCTGGGAATAGTCCACATGCACAACGTGTTCCGCGATTTTACTTTTTTTCTCATGAAATTCCTCGTCCGCATACCCAAGTCCAATCTGCGCATACTCATTATGCCCACTTTCCCAGAGCACACCATCCTCATCAATGGTATACAGATTGAACTGGTCGCCACAGGATTTCATATAATAATCTTCGATTGTCTGTGCATCCAGCCGCATATCGTAAAGATCGCCCGCGTTGAAAGAATATCCTGTCTCTTCTTCTGTCTGCGTGTCACTTTCCGTCTGTGAAACAGTTTCGATGGAATTATTTTGAGTTTCATTTTCCTCCATAAACACCATTCCTACAAAAATAATGACCGCCAATGCAATCGTTCCGCCTGTGATGCCGCACTTGATACGATTCTCTTTATTTGCAAAATACTGTTTGATTTTACTGCTCATACTACTTTTCCTGTTCTGTACCATCCTACTCTTCCAGTTCCTCAATAGCATTCCGAAGTTCCTCAATCTCGTCTTTGGAAGCCGGTTCATCCTTATAAAAAGCGGTGATAAACTGCTTCAGCGAACCATTATTCCAGAATGCGACAAACTCCCTCGCCTGCTCGCTCTTATAATCTTCCTGCGTGATCAGCACTTCATAGGTAATGGTTCTTCCAACACGTTTCATCTGGATATAATTTTTCAGGCAGAGTTTTGCCAGATAAGTCGATACGGTCTGTGGCTTCCACTCTTTTCCGTATCCCTCATTTGCATTCTTTACAATCTCTGCCAGTGACATCTCATGGTCTGCGTCCCAGATACACTTCATCACAATTGTCTCTGCTGCGGTCAGTTGTTTGCATTCATTTTATTTTCCTCCCAAATCTTTTTTATAAACTAAAATTTTAATTTTCATATTTTATACTATATGAATTGCTTCTATATTGCAATGTTTTTTCTATGAAAAGATAAAAAGGACTGCAACACATTTCTGTGCGCAATCCTTTTCTGAATGATAAATTATCAAAATGGCCTATATTATTTTACTGCGTCAAAACGCTTCCTGCAGATCATAGAGGATATCGTCGATATTTTCTGTACCGATGGAAGACTGGATGGTGTTTGGTTGATTCCCTGCTCTGCCTGTTCCGCCTCATTTAATTCCGCATGTGTGGTAGATGCCGGATGGATGACAAGGGATTTTACATCTGCTACATTGGCAAGTAAGGAGAATAACTGTAAATGATCGATAAACTCCTGCGCTTTTTGTCATCGCCTTTGATTTCAAATGTGAAATGGAACCGCCGCCGTTCGGGAAAATATTTTTGTATAATCTCTGCTGCTCCGGATCTTCGGAAACGGATGGATGATTTACTTTTTCAACCAGTGGCTGTTTCTCTAAAAACTCCACAACCTTTAATGCATTTTCCACGTGACGCTCGACTCTTAAGGATAATGTCTCTAAGCCCTGTAAAAAGATAAATGCATGGATTGGAGAAAGTGTTGCCCCGGTATCCCTTAATAAAATAGCACGGATTCTTGTCACGAATGCTGCCGGTCCTGCTGCCGCTGCGAAGCTGACACCATGATAGCTTGGATTTGGTTCCGTGAGCTGTGGGAATTTTCCGGATGCAGCCCAGTCAAATTTTCCGCTGTCAACGATGACACCGCCGATAGTTGTTCCATGTCCACCAATGAATTTGGTTGCGGAATGAACCACGATATCTGCGCCGTACTCGATTGGACGGATCAGATATGGCGTGCCGAACGTATTGTCGATGACAAGCGGAATTTTATGCTTGTGTGCGATCTCTGCGAGTGCTTCGATATCCACTACTTCAGAGTTTGGATTGCCGAGTGTCTCAATGTAAACTGCTTTTGTGTTGTCCTTGATAGCGCCTTCTACTTCCTCTAAGTTAAAAGGATCAACAAACGTGGTCGTAACGCCAAAATCTACTAATGTATGTGCCAGCAGATTATAAGTGCCGCCGTAAATATTTTTTGCAGATACGATATGGTCACCTGCCTGTGCAAGGTTTTCAATCGTGTATGTAACGGCTGCTGCACCGGAACCGACTGCAAGCGCTGCCACGCCGCCCTCTAATGCTGCAATACGCTGTTCAAAAATATCCTCTGTCGGATTGGTCAGTCTTCCGTAAATATTTCCTGCGTCACGCAAACCGAAACGGTCTGCTGCATGCTTTGAATTGTGGAATACGTAGGAAGATGTCTGGTAAATCGGAACTGCTCTTGCATCGGTCACAGGATCCGGCTCTTCCTGTCCAACGTGTAACTGTAATGTCTCAAATTTTAATTTTCTCTCTTTTAATGTGCTCATGTGTTTTCCCATCCTTTTTCTATGTTTTCATTCTTTTTGCCTGCCTGTTTTTCTCAGGTTCTGCTGTTGGAATTATCATATCAAATCAATCGAAAAAGTGTTAATTCATAAAACCATGAGCCGATTATAGGGAAATCCTATAGCAGTATTATTCCCTGTCCTGTTTTTCCCTGCACTCCCTGCACAATCCATAAATAATGGAATTTTTGCATTGCAATATAAAACCATGATCTTTTAAAATATGCTCAGCGATCTCATCCATAAACGCACATTCCAAATGAATGATGCATCCGCAGGAAACACATTTCAAATGGAGATGCTCCTCGCAGTGATGCCCCATCTCCACGTACTGGTACACCGCCTGGCTCCCCTTCTCTGCCACGTATTTCATGACCGTGCCCTCTTTTGCAAGCTTGTCCAGATACCGGTAAATCGTTGTGATGTTCACCTCGTTATCATTTTTTTTCAGATATTGGTCGATGTCTGCCACCGTCACCGTGCGGTCACTGTTCGCCATAAGATATTCCAGGATTTTTTTCCTGCTCGTTGTTGTATAGCCATTCCCTGCCATTATTTCATCTCTTTTCTTTCCAGGCAAATGCCATTTTCTACATTTTTATTTTTAAAATACTATTCCCAGCAATTCAATGATAACACCCCAGAACACGCCAAAACCATAGAGTGCCGCCATGATTCCCACATTCTGTTTCCAGTCGCGGTTCAGTCGGAACAAAACCAGCAGACCGACACCTGCATTTACCAGAAGACCGGACATCATTGCTCCTGCTCCGATAATTCCGCTCAGATACAGTTCCGTGATTACCACGGAGGATGCACAGTTTGGGATCAGTCCCACAAGTGCTGCGATCATCTCTCCCACCACCGGAATGTCCTGAAATACTACCGCAAGCTGGTCTTCGCCGATCAGTTCGATCACGAATGTCAGCATAAACGTGATGAGCAGAATGTATATAAAAATCTTGAACGTGTGTTTTAACGCTGACTTCAAGACACCATCCTCGCAACTGCAGTGTTCTTCCTCGCATACCACATGGATGTCCATACTTTTCTTTCTTTTAAAAACATTCACATAACC
>ENA-OQER01000910-OQER01000910.1-human-gut-metagenome-genome-assembly--contig:-NODE-910-length-15473-cov-2.078913_pt1 | contig 15473 bp, 20 predicted proteins | sample MGYA00242797_ERZ504639 | MGnify/ENA primary metagenome ERZ504639 (study PRJEB26092, sample SAMD00036306) | human gut metagenome | host: Homo sapiens | study: EMG produced TPA metagenomics assembly of...
CGTCCACTGTCGGTAAGTTTTCACTTCTTACCAGAATAGACAAACACACCCTGATCGGCATTTTTCTTAATAGTCTCCCACTCTTGTCGACTATCTGGCGCAACAAACTCGGTCGACCATAAGTCATCACGCTTGGTCTTAAGTTGCCCAGAAGCTCCATCTTCAATACACCGGTCACCGGATGCAGGATTTCCGGGTAACATGCCAGCACTGCCTGCAGAAGTTCATACGCCCTGCCGGCACTTGCAGCCCTTGCCCGGATCGTGATCAGATTAGTATCTTGAACCACCGATGCATCGATACTTCCCGGCATGGTCTTTGTCCCCATCTTTTCACATACTTTTTCCCGCAGTACATCGCTCGTTAAAATATAAGGAAACACAACGCCGATCTGTTCTGCTACTTTCTGCTCATAGTTTTTATTTCCCGCATAGACAGAATCACTGCTCACCGCATAAGCAGCAAATGCAGTATAGACCGCTGATAAGTTTTTTTCACAAGAAAAGAACAGGCAGTTGCCCCGATCCCTGCAAGAAGCAGCAAAAGCCACCAGAAGCGTCTGCCCTGTTTCCACATCGTCTCTGCCAGAGAGGTAAGGTCGATCCTTCCATCCTCCAATCTCATCTCACCGTTCATAATGTCCTCCATATCTGCCGTAATGATATGCATACTGATAGCCATAAGAGGCCATCGGTCTTAAAAATTCCACATGTGCATTGTTGTAGACACAGCCAAGATTTTTCTCTCCCTGTGCATTTAAAAGATCCAGTGCCGCATTCAGATCTTTCGCCTGTGCCCGGTGCTCTGCAACAACCAGAAGTGACGCATCCGCCATCTGTGCCATCTCCTCCGTATCCGCATTCTGCAAAAACGGCGGCGTATCGATGATCACATAATCATTCTCTTTTTTTCAGGTTCTCCAACAATTCCTGAAAATTTTCTATTTTCAAATGTCCTTCTTCATCGGCAAGCCAGGACGCATTCTGTTTCCGGAAATCTGCATTTAACAGAAAAACCTTCTCTTTTCGCATCGAAAGTGCCAATGCCAGATTTTCCGCCACGGTCGATCTGCCTCTTTTTCCAGCACACTGGTCACAAGCAGTGTCTGTGCCTTTCGCTCCTCCATCTTTTTCTGGACGTGCTGTGTAAGTTTTTGCAGGGATTCCATATAGCGGAAGCTGATCAGCGGATCGTCTATGCGGATGTCAGTCCGTTTTTTTCTGTTCCGCTCATGCCAGAGCGTACCAAGACGTCTCGCCTCCAGCTTCTGTTCAATGTCTTCCTCCGTGCGGATCGTATCCTTCAGCCAGGACAGCCCGCCGAAGATCAGTACCCAGCATGCTGCCGCAGCCAGAAATGCTTGGATCATGATATTTCGCCGCTCAAACGGCTGATCTGGCGTAAGCGGAACCTTCGGTGCCTTTAAGATCTCCAGGATTGCATTACCTGTCATATAGTCCGATACCAGGCTGTAATTTTTCAAAATAGACTGCATCAGTTTAAAGCAAAGCTCCGGTGAGGCCGCAGTGACCGCCAGATTGATCAGATTCGTTCCCTCCACCGCCTCTGCCGATGCACTGCCTGCAAAATCCGCAAGATGTATCTCTTCTGCGACTTTTTTCTGCAAAATACTGCTGTTTAAAATCTGCTCAAAATGTTCCGCCATAACCTGTGCCGAACTTTCATTGTCATAGACATTATTCGGAAGTCCCTTTTTTGTCACATAAAGTGTCGCCTGGGAAGTGTAAGATGGCTGATAGTGCCACTGCATCACAGCTGCCGCAAGCAATGCTGCCGAAACGGCAAAACAGAAAATCACCAGCCACTGCCGCAGAACATCCGTCAGAACCGTATACGACAGTGCCCTGTCCACTCCATCCATCCTGTACTCACCCCGCCTTTGTTCCATTTTCTGCTCCTTCCGTCTCTTTCTGCCCTGTTTCTTCTGTCGCTTTTTCTGTCAGATTGGTCCTTTCCATCTGTTTTTCTGCTTCTGCACGCTTTGTCCTTTCCGTCTGCTGTCTGTAATCCACCATCTCAAGCGTGACCGGAACCGTCACCATATCACCGCAGCTGTTTGTCACCTGCAGCCAGATCTCATATTCTCCGGCGATATTCAGGAAAAACACCGAATCCCCCGTGATCTCCACCTTATTTGAGATATCTCCGTCGATGCAGTCTGTCGCATAGACACTATCCAGAATATCCTGTGTCCCGACCGGGAAAGAAAATGGCTTTGCACAGGAGATTTTCGGCGAATGATAGTCCGTGTAGATCAGCTGTCTGGATGCTTTCGCAACGTGGCCGTCCCGGTCAAATGCTGCATAGGAGACCAGTCTGCGTCCTTTTCCAGAAAGTCGATACACTCTCAATCACCAGAGAATCCGTGATATCGCCGTCTTTTCATCATAAGCTGTGATTCCCTTTTTCCATACTTTCTCCGGATCTTTGACACTCACCTGGATCTCATCCTGATCCATAGATATTTTCGGTATGGTTTGATCCGTTTTTCGTCGGATCTGGTTCTGATCCAGTGCATAGAGCACCACTGAGAGCAGAAAAAGTGTGATCGCAAACCACCTTAATTTTTTCATTCCGCCTTCTCTTTCCGTTTCCGGTCTGCAAAAACGGCTGCCGATGCCGATACACAGGCAAGCAGAAGAGCCACGGACTCTCCCGTACCTTCTCCTGTTTTCGGTGAAACGGCCGTCTTTGTCACCGTACTTCTTCTTACATTCTCACTGCCAGGACTTATCACTGCCGCCTGGACCGGAAGTGCCAGCATACCGGACAGCAAAATTGCCGTGATCCAAGTTTTTTATTTTTCATGATCCTTCCCCGCCTTTCGATAAAACACCTCTAAAACCATCTCATACATTGCCTGCTCATCCACATGAAATTCCGCATAAGTCTCTCCCATGGATGCTTCTCCTTTGATGCTTAAAATACCGGTATCCTGAAAACCGCCGCGAAAAAGCAGGTCCCAAGATACGTCACTTCGGCTGCTGAAAGATTCGTGACTGAAAAATCCTTGATTTTCTGATACAGAGTCAACAAAAAAAGCGGATTCTTTCGAAACTGCTCTGCCGCTTTTCCTCCAAAAGCTGCAAGATACTGCTTCTGCCGCTCGATGCGGTCACTGTTGGCATCCGCTGTCGCTTCCTTTTCTTCCACCAGACGACTTCGCACATACACTGTGCCTGCTCTCCGGTCAGCACCTTTCTCTCTCCTTCTTTCAGGGACGGATCCTGGATCGTCAGATCTTTGGTGACCGTCACCTCCACACCGCCGACTGCATCCGTCAGCACTGCAATGGCATCCAGATCCAGTGCCGCATACGCTGCGACCGGCATCCCGTAAAACAGCCTGGAAACGGCTCTCACCGTATTCTCACAGCTCTTCTCCTTTCCGTCCCCGTACGTGTAGGCAAGACAGAGCTGCAGCTTTTCCGTTCCGATAAAATTTCCAAGGTCTGAATAGACGTTGACATCCGTCATCGTATCTCGTGAGATCGCGATCAGGCGGCTCTTTCCGGTTTTCGTATCCAGCACAAGAAGAAAAAGTGCATCTGCCTGACCTGCCTTTCCATCTCCGACCGTGCCGCCCTCTTCAAACGCTTCCTTATCTACCCCAAGAAAAAGGATCGACACCAGATCTTCGTTGTACACATACTTCTCTCCCTGATATGTGACCTCCTTTCCCTGTTCGCATGCGATCTTTGCCCTGTCGTCTCCGCTTTGCTTTTCTTCCGTCAGATTTTCCGTTTCCACCGCCACATTGCGAAACAGTGCCTCTTTCCCCCTCATACGAAATCCCTGAAAAATTGCCACGATCGCCAGAATGATCACCAGAACGGCCGCCACACTTCGCATCACCCTGCCCGCTCTTTTTTCCGTCTGCATATTCCCACACCTCTTCTCTTTTTACTGCCTGGTTTTTCTTTTTTCTCAGAACAGCCTGCACCAGGTAACGTCCGTCTGCCTGATCGGATGTGCAGGTACTCAGGGTCACAAATTTATCTTTTGCTGTCACCTTTACATCCTCTCTTGTATTCTGTCCCATGGAAATCCCGCAAACACTTCTCTGATATACGCCCATCGCCCCTTTTTCTTTGAAAAATCAAATGCCCCGAGCAGATGCGTATCATCAAAGCGGTACGCCGCAAAAATTTCATATGTCAGCCGGTAGCCCGGCAAATAAATAAAAAATTCCGGATGTTCCGCAAAAAATGTTTCATCCTCAAAAAATGAAGATTCTGGAACATCGAGCCGTCTCTCATGTTGTGCCCGTAAAGCACGGTCATCGGATCTTTAAAATCCCTGCTGTTTGCCTCTTCCGTATAAATACTTCCGGCAAACGCATATCTTCCGCTGCTGTTGTGCCTCAAATAATAAGTGTCATCTTCTTCTCTTTGCAGCACCGGATAATCAATCTGCGTATCCGGTATCCGAATCCAGGCATAAATATCCGGATTGATGCTCGAAAGCTCTGCAAATCGATGCCTTCCGGCCTCTCATCCCCGGCTTCGGACTCACGTTCCATTCCCTTTGCTGCCTTATTTTTTTCTTTTCCCTGCTGCCCGTTTTTTGTCCCCACTGCGAACGCTTCCGCCGCATCCCGCAGTCTTTCATACGACTGTTCTGTCACCAGATTGCTGCAGAACCTCACGCCTGCATAAGAGGCAGACACAATCGTGACCATAAGTGCCAGATAAAACAGCACACCCCAGAATCGATGCGTCCCTTTCTTATCCCTCATTCCAAAACGCCCGCTTTTGCAAGATATGTAAGAAATTGACCGATATCCAGACGTGCCTGTTCTTCTGACACTTCATATTCTTGCAGAACCTCCTGTATCAGCTCTTCCCTCGTCCTGTTTTTTTCCATATGTTTCCACAGAAACGCCCCGCTCTCATTCAAGGTCACCAGACCGTTAAAAGTAAGCGCCGTATTTCCCACCGGCACCAGGATGTTTTCCCCTGCTACTTTCCGCAATACAAATCTCTTCGCCTCCATATTTCACTCACTTTCCCTTGTTGTATTCATCTTCTCTTTTCCCCGAAAATCCCATATTCTCTTAAAATCTCTTTCCTTTTTCTTCCAGTCTTAACGATTTCTTTTACCGATCCTAAAACCGGACCTTCTCTGAGATAGCCACAGAGCCTCTGCCCCCAGGCCAAACGGCAGAAGATATGGATGCTTTTTCAGGTACGGAAAACGCCACAGAAGATTCTTTGCAGGCGGAAATGCCATGTAAAACAGACCGGGGAATATGCCTGACAGTCCTCTTTTTTCCGCCGCATGCAGCGTAAGGGTGCCACTGTGCAGGCGACTCCTTGTCCCTTTTCCATGAATGCCGGAGTGCAGGATATCTTCCATCAGTCTTTCCGTATCCAGTTTCATACTATTCACACCTTCCGGAAAATAGAACTGTTTTTCTTTAAAACCAAGATACTGCACACCAAGCGAAAAATCGCCTCTGCAAACAGGATACCATCCGTCATCCGGATGCGATCCCAGAAAATCTCCCAGTCGATCTCCTTCTCGTAATGCTCGGCAAACAGCAGAATATCGCAGATCTGCCGTATCCCGACTCCAGAAGCAAGCAGATGTTTTCTGGCATGGCAGAACTGAAAAAACAGATGATCCGTCGGCTGCGGCATATTGATTTTTACACCTTCTGTCTCTCTTTCGATCGCCTGTTTATGGATCTCATCAAAAAATCCATTCCATCCAATACACCATTTTTCATTTTCCGGAAACAGCATCCGGTGCAGCTCGATCACCAGAAAGCCGCCTGTTTTTTTATAAGCCGTCTCATAGTTCTCGGTGCCAGTCTCAGGATTTAACTGCTGCATTCCATATAAAAGCATCGCTTCCTGACAGGCCTCAAACTGCTCTTTTGGTATCAGCAGATCCTCATCAGCAGAAAGCCTCGCATCCGGATTCGGATACAGACTGCGGCAGACGATTCCTTTTACCGCCAGCGGCTTTACACCCATCTGTTGTAAATGAGCGTACAACTCCAGAAATTCTTCGGTCATCGTCCTCTGAAGTGCCATCAGCCGTAGACTCTTTTCCCGCACTTTTGCAAACATCACACGGTCCGCCAAAGCCGCTGCCCGGCACTCCGCCACCGCCTCATAAATCAGCGGCAGCACATGATGCATATCCGCCAGGGCAAAAACCCCTGACCACTCCTGCACGGAACGCTCCTTCCATGCCACCCGCTGCCCGCGGATCCCCGCACCGCAGTGCCTCCAGAAAAAGCTCCTGGTATTCCCTTGTTTTATGAACATTTCAGTCCTCCCTGTAATTCAGAAAACATTTCTGATATTTTCATTGCAAATCCTGCCGAGGCATCTTTTGACCTCAACATCATATGATGTTGGAGTCAAAAGACCACATACCGTTTTGGTATATGGTCTTTTATCTTAGTGGGAGAAGACTCCCTCTTCTTCTATTCGTGCTCTTCCTTAACCAGATATGCCTGCACCAGGTAGCGATAATTCTTACCGGCCGCATGGCAAGTTGAGAGCGTCAAGATCTTGCTGTCCTTGTCCACCTTCGCTTTCGTGTCAATGGATGCATTCATATTTCGCTGCTCTAAAATATCTTTCAGATAAGTCTCCCTGCTTTCCTCATCTTTTCCCTGATTATAATACATCAGCACATGACGGTTGTCCGTCAGATAGGCCGCAAAAATCCGATATTTCAAGATTGAATCCGGCGTGTAGATGGTCAGATCCTTATGATCTTTCAGGAATGTCTTATCCTCGTACTTGTGCAGACCTGCAAACATCGAACCGTCTTTCATGTTATGTCCGTAAAGCACCGTCAGATAATCATCAAAATCTTTGGCGTTTTCCTTTTCCGAATAAATCGCTCCGCTGTCACTTAAACTGGTATCCGCCGCATGGTTCAGATAGTACGTATTATCCGTGCTGTCCTGTACAACCGGATAGTCGATATCCGTTCCCGGTATCGTGATCCACGCATAAATGTCCGGATTTTCCTTCTGTAAGGTCTCAAAATCCACCGGAATGTCCAGCTTCTTCTTTTTTTCCTTTGTCTTGGACTGTTCCTTCGACTCCTGCGTATCGGTCTGCCGTTTCTCGGAATTCTGCTGCTGCATTTCTTCATAAGTCTGCCTGGCATGTTCTCTTTGTGTATAAATCCGCAAAACGACTGCAATCAGGATCACTGCCGCAGCAAACGATATCACCGCGATCACCTTCCATGTTCTTTTTTCACTTCGACTCACCTTCTGACTGTTCTTCGGTATAGAAGGTCTGAATGATCAGATCATAAAGTGCATCATCATCCACATAAACCTCATCATAGACACTGCCCTTCTTGGATTTCGCCTTCAAAGAAACAATGCCGTCGGCAGTAAAATGCATATCCATCGCCTCCGTTGCCAGATAAACCGAACGATCCAGGCTGAGATTTGTGACCATATCATCCGTAAGACTCTGATAAAGGCTGACCGGAAGTCCCATATCTGCTTTCATCGCCTTCACCGCCTGTCCCATAAAATTCACAAGGTACTGTTTCTGACGCTCCATACGAGAATTGTTGGAAAAATCCTTTTCCGTATCTCGATAACGTGTAAACTTCAACGCCTGATCTCCTGTCAGCGTCACCGCCGCCCCCTCTGCAAAGGACGGATCAACCTGCGTCATATCTTCCGGTACCGTCACCGTTACGCCGCCAACTGCATCGTTGATCATGGCAACCGCATTCATATTCAATGCCACATAGCCATTGATCGGCATTCCATAGAACAGGTTGGAGACAGCATCCACCATGTACTGACAGCTTGTCACCTTTCCATCCCCGAAGGAATACGCAAGTCCGAGATGATTCTTTGATTTTCCAAGATAATTCCCCTTATAATCAACGTCTTGATCTGTGTCATGGTATCTCGCGAAATACTGATCATTTTGATCTCATCTTTGCTCTTATCCATAACCATCAGAAAAATGGTATCCGCCTGACCGCTCTCACCGGAAACATCATCCTTTTCCTCGATCGTATCACTCTCCTGATCAATGCCCATGACCAGCATCGTCACCAGATCGTGATTATAGCGGTAAGCCTTGCCATTGTACCAGATCACATCCGGGTCGGAAGAAACCTTTGCATCACTTCCGTCCGTGTTTTTTGAAATCATCTGATTTTCTGCCACACTGATGTTCTCATCCATATGTTCCTGTCCGGTCGTACGCAGTACATGATAAGCTCCGAACGCCGCCGTTTCCAGAAGCATCAACACGATCAGAATACTCAGCATCAGACGCATGGCATAAGAGAACGCACTTTTCCTGGAAAACGCATATTTCCAAACGATCACAAACACAATACCAATACCGGCACCGATCGTATGAAAGAGCAGATTCCCCAGATCAAAAACTCCCGTCTTTAAGACAAGCTGGAGTACTTCCACACAAAGTGCTAATGCAAACGATGCACCCATACTCTTCGCAGCCTGATACTTTCCTTTCATCAGGATCATGATCAAAGCTCCAAGTGGAACAAAAGCGACCGTACCTGCTGCCACTTTTACCAGCGTTTCCATCACCCAGCTTCCTGTGAAGATCCCCATATCCACCGCAGAATCTCCGGATCTCTTTCCAAGAATGGTCACCGCCAGGATCAGCAGCACATAAATCGCAAACATCAGCCACACACAGATGGCCCTGCCACGCTTTCTCTTTTTTTTCTCTCCAGGATGGTGTTACAAAAACGTACACAATTAAGCAGAAGCAGAAAGCTTGCGGCTGCCGCCGCATATACCATGTCCGGCAGTACGCCAAGCGGAGTCGAAACTGCCTCCAGGCCTCTGCTGATACTCGTTAATACTCCCATAATCCTATCCTTTCACTACCAGTTCCAGCGTAACCGGAGCAGATACATTGCCGTCACTGTCCATCGCCGTATAAGTCAGCGTATAAGTGCCCGGTTCATCCGTGCTGTAGTCACCGTGGACCTCAATCTGACGGAACAGAGCAGAACGATCATCTGTATCATCCGTGATTTCAGATACCTGCGAAACCGCATCAAACGCATCGCCGACCTTGATCTCTATCTTTTTCTGCTTTAATTTCAGGACCGGCTTTGACGGATCTGCAGCGGCTGAAGTCTGGGTTTCTGTCTCTTTTGTTTCCGTTTCTTTTTCCGTTTCCGATGCCATCTCTGTATCAGAAGTTTCTGTCTTTGCAGTGCTTGCTTCTGTTTCTGTCTGAAGCTCATACCCGGCAACCAGCATCGTCTGCTGATCCTCACCCTGCATCTCCAGTTTCTTCCCGATTTCTTTATAAGAGGTCGCAGCCATCATCACAGCCACTGCTGCTGTCACAATCATTGCAACGGTCAGCCATCTTTTTCTTCTCATCTGTTATGCCTCCACTATAAGGAATCTTCCGTGTCCATATCGTCTTCTTTCACATCTACATATCTCTGATACTTGCCATATTTGCCGTAGCCATACTTTCCATATCCGTATTTTCCATATCCATATTTTCCGTAAGAAGCGAATCCCTTCTGACTTCTGTTGATCAGATAGCCAAGCAGTTTATCCTCCTGAATAAAAGATTCCATTCCTTTCTCAATCTGCGGAATTTCTGCCATGTCATGACGTACAACATAAAGTACACGATCTGCATATCCCGCCAGGATCGCAGCATCCGAAAACAGATATGCCGGCGGTGTATCGATGATTACATAGTCAAATTCTGACTTAAGAAAAGTCATAAGTTCTTCCATTCTGCTCTCATCCATCAGGCTGGATATATTGCCATGCACCTTTCCACCCTGAATTACCGTCAGATCTCCTTTTTTCTGCAAAACCTCTTTAACCTTGGCATTTCCCTTCAGATACTCTGCAAGTCCCTTCTGTTCTTCCATTCCAAGCATCTCTGCAACGGATGGCTTTCTGAGGTCTCCATCGATCAGAACTGTCTTTTTCTCATGCTGCATAAATGCCAGTGCCAGATTGACTGCCGCCATACTCTTTCCTTCCTGCGGAAGCGTACTGGAAACGAGCAGAACCTGTTTATGCTCCTGTTCCATCTGTTTCTCGATACGAAGCTGAGCTGCTGCACAGACTGCTTAAATCCCCAGTCCACACGCTTGTTGGTCAGCAGAAGCTGCTGTTTCTTACTTTTTTCACGTTTCTTGACTGCAATCTCCGGTATCAGACTGATGCATCCTTTGGACGTAATCTTCTTCATATCACTTCTTTGCGGACCGTCCTGATCAGCTGTGCATACAATGCTGCGATTGCCAGACACAAGATCACGCCAGCCAACACACCCTCCACCAGCTGCTTCATCGCTGAATAACCATTTACGGGATTTTCGCCTGCCAAAGCCCGATCCACAACCTGTAATTCCATCGTACCATTGGATCCTGCCACCCATTCCGGATACATATTCTCCAGAAGATCCAGCAGCATATTGGCATTGTTATAATTGTTTGCCGTCACCGTAACAGAAAATAAGTTGGAGTTGTCCGTATATGCAGAGGATATCACATAATTCGGATTGACATTTTCTTCTTCCACATCTGCAAACAGGCGATCCTTAAAATCTCCTGTTTTCGTAACCACGCTGATACTGTTGCTCAGTCTCTGTGCAATGGAAGCATCTGTATCCGAATCTCCGGTCTTATTTACCGCATAAGTCACTTTTGCCTGATATTGTGGAACATACTGTCTGTTTCCATAAATAATAAAAACTGCAGTCACGATCACGATCAGCAATAAAAATTGCAGCCAGTACTTCTGAAAACACCGCAGTGCATCATCCATCATGCTGAAAAGATCAATTCCTTCCTGACCGGCACCATATTGCTGTCCTGTTCTCACTCTTTCTGCACGTACCTTATCACTTTCCTGCATGCTGTCCATCCTTTCCGTAAGCGTATCCGTAGTAATAGCTTCCATACTTATACTTGTGATAGCCGTTTCCTGCAATTTTCTCGCCCTTTGCCATATTCAGAACACCACCGACTACGACAGATCCTGCATCCTCCAGAATATCGATCCCATCATTGACCGATGCTGCATGCACCTCATCCTGCTTCATGACCATAAAAACAGAGTCCGCATATCCGGCAATGATCTCCGCATCACGTACAATGCCGATTGGTGCCGTATCCAGAATCACATAGTCAAAACTTCCGGACAGTTCCTTCAGCATATGTTCAAATCGCTCCGAATCAAACCATTTTTCCGGCTCAGAGACTGCTTTTTTCTGCAAAATACAGGAGAACTTACGCTCGTCCTGACCATATTCAATCAAAACATCCTGAAGTGTACTCTCTTCTGTCAGATAATCATAGAGCTGTTTCTGATCTTTCATGTCAATATCAAAAAGCTTACAGACGGCAGATCTTCTCATATCACAGTCCACCAGAACTACTTTCTTACCACGCTGCACCAGATTCAGTACAAGGTTCGCTGCTGCCGTAGATTTTCCGTCATTCTCTTTCAGACTGCTCACCATCAGCACTTTATAATGATTTTCGTGCATCTTTCTGCGAAGCTTTGTAACGATCTTGTCCACAGCTTCCGCATACTGCGAAGAAGTCCTTGGATCTGTGATCAGAATCGACTTCTGTTCCTGTTTTTTCTTTACAAACGGTAACGCTCCAAAGACATCCATATCCAGCAACTGCTGTGCCTGTTCGACACTATGTACCTTGTCAGTGAAAACTGCCATTGCTCCAACCAGACCACATCCTGCAATCAGCACCAGAAGTGCTACCTTCAGTGCACTGATTGGTGCATCTGCATGATTGACCGTAATCCCATTCCCTTCAAAACTTCCAATCTTCTTCAGCAGATATCCCGTCTGGAAATATTCGGAAAGCTTCGGATAATTTTCAATACCGGCCTTCAGCAGTCTGCACGCACTCTCCGCCGAACTGCTTGTTGCACTCATGATAATGATGTTGGTACTTCCGGCTGCATATGCCGAAAGTTTTCCCTTCAGCTTATCCGCATTCTTCTCCTTTTTTATCTGCTCTTTCATCATATCACTGTTCAGGCACTGACGCATCGAGATACCGCCGAACTGATCCCATTTGAATTGAATTTTGTGCCTGCATTGTCTCTTGGGATCACATAGAGATTGACACTTGCCGTGTAAGTATCCTTCTTATAGTGATCCAGAAAAATATAAGAAAACACTCCTGCCAGACATGCAAACATCAGAATAAAGAGTGCATTTCTCATCAGGCAGCGACTTATGTATTTCACATCATACGATTGCACATTTTGATTTTTATAATGTTCCTGATTCATTTGCTCCCTCCTACTCGACTACCACAATCAGATTTGCATTGCAGTCGTATCCTGTCTCCTCCGATGTATAATGATAATTTACCGTATAAACTCCGGCCTTTTCCGTATCAACCTTCGAAGTGATTTCAATATTCTCCATGGAAATCTGCTTACTTGCCGTACTCTGCTGTTCGCTCTCTGAAGTCCCCTCCACAGATGAAGTTATTCCTGAAACTGCAAAGGTTTCTCCTCCCTCTTCGATATAATCCAGATAAGCACTTGCATCCAGCTGTTCGCCCTTTTCCATGTATACAATATACTGATTCAATATGATCTGCGGACGCTGATTTCGCTCATCGTATCCATCCTCATAGATTTCCACACTAATCGGCAGCGTCGTCGTATAACCAACACTGTTCGTCACACTGACCGTGCACTCATAAATCCCCTTCTTCGGCTCTCCTTCCAAGACCTCCTTATCACCATCCAAAGTAATAAATGGTGTGACATCCCCGTCAATACAGTCGTCCGCCGTAAAATAAGACAACAGATCAATCTCCTGATTTTCCGGAAAACGCAATGCCTGTTCAAATGAAAAATGTGCCTGACGATAGTCAGAATAATGAAGTGTTCTTGTAAGTGATGCCATATTGCTTGATTTATCAAAGGCCACATAAGTAATCAGGAAATCACTGTCCGTGCCTTCCTTCTTTTTGATACTGTCGATCAGTATGCTGTCCGATACGTCCCCGTCCTTCTGATCAAATGCCGTCACGCCGGAGATCAGCTTCTTCTCATCCGCTTTAATGCTTGCCGAAAACTTCTCCGCATCCGCACTGAGAACCGGCGGTTCCATATCCTTTTGCTTCTGTGCATTTGAATAATAAACACAGCCTCCAACCAGGGAAAGAACACAAACTGCCCCTGCCAAGACCTTTCTTTTGTCCATAATCGCTGTACTCCTTTATGTAGTAAGAATCGGCATCCCGTTTAATATGCGGCTCGGATTCTCCGACAGCCACATACGAATCAGCTTTTTTGGATATCGCCTCTCAAGGTATGCCACCAGCCTGTTCATCGATGGGGTACGATACTCAAAGTCATGTGCATCCGAAGCCAGCACACTGACAATCCCATCATCCAGAAACTGTTCTGCAAGATTTCTGCATCTTCTTCCAAACTGCCCAAGAACGCTCCCTTTATTTACCTGAAGTGCACAGCCCTGTTCCGCCAGAAAGTAGGCAAACTCAGGATCTCTCTGCACAAAAAGATAACGTTCCGGGTGTGCCAAGACTATATTATACCTTCTCGTCTGCAAATCGGCAACATATTTATACACTTTTTCGACATTTTCTTCAAAATCAAACTCCACCAGACATATCTTGTCCCATTTAATGTCAGAAGCTCCCCCAGATCCAGCAGATCTGCGGCCTTCTCATCCATAAAAATCTCCATACCTGAATAAAGCTTCACCGGAATCTCTCTGTCACGCAGTTCCGCCTGAAGCCTCTCAAAATTTTCCCTATATTCCTCTAACGTATAATCATAATAATTCCCGTGACTGGTCGCAACCATATGAAACACTCCGCTGCGTGCAGCCAGATCCGCCATCCGCACCGAAGTCTCCAAATCAAAAGCCCCGTCATCCAGGTGCGGGAGAATGTGTGTATGTAAATCGACCATGAAACACCTCTGCTTTCTCTTGACTTCAAAATAATTCCACCATTATACTATCTGCAACAGCTTTTCACAAGCAATGCTTTCTTTTTTGAAAAGCTATACCGCCTATCCAGGCTCCCAGCGTATTGCAGATCACATCCGTCACCTGTGCCATGCCTGTCCCGGCCGCATACTGCCAGCTCTCGATCACAATCGCCAGAACCAGTGCCAGCCAGATCCGATGCCAGCCTATCAGCTCCCCGAGCGTAAGTCCCAGTGGAAAGTATAAAAAGACATTCATCAGCAACTCCCGAAAGAACTCATCCGAATAAGGTGCCATCACCACAAACTGATGCAGACCGGAAGGTGTTCTCCCCAGCACCGTGAGCTTGAGGATCAGAAAAAACGATACCCCTGCTCCAAACAAATTTAAAATCTTCCAGATGTCGATTCTTATATACCTTGCTAAAATCCGCCAGAGGATAAGCAAAAATAACATGCTCAGAAAGATTCGGTGATAATTCCATGCATAAACATTTACCATTTATCCAATAACCCCATCAATAATCTTTTCCTTTTATTTTTCTCTTTGAATATAATGGTATCGTAATTTAAGACACTTCAAAAGACATTTCTTAATGAATCTGATATACTGTAAACACTACAGAAAGAAGGATTATTATTATGTCTCGAACAAGAAGAAATTTCTCTGCCAAATTCAAATCAGAGTTAGTGATTGAACTGCTCAAAGGAGAAAAAGACTTAAATACAATCGCAACCGAAAACAATATTCAGCCGAATCTTCTCCGCAACTGGAAGAAGGAGTTCCTCGATAAAGCATCCGTAGTTTTTGATGACACACGAGAAGATAATCTAAAAGAAAAAACTCGATCTAGAGCGAAAGGAAAAAGCTGAATATGCGAAAAAAGTTGGCCAGCTCACCATGCAGGTGGATTGGTTGAAAAAAAAATCTGAAGAAACACTTGGACCTGACTACAAGAGTAAATTTAGTCCAAAACCTTTTGAAGACTAAAGAACTTCCAGTTAAAACAGGAGCTGCACTTCTTGATATCAATCATATCAGTGTTTATTACAAGGGCACGCCCATATCTCAGGAGGAGTTAGACTGCAAATCGATCATAGATCGATTACACACGGATAACCCGGCTTGAGGAGCACGACAACTGTCTGCTCAACTGAAGAAGCGTGGGCATCAGGTTGGCCGCCGGAAAACGTGCCGTTATATGAATGAAATGGGGATTGATCCAATTTATCCAAAAATGAACCTTTCTAAACATATGCAACAGGCTAAAGTCTGCCCGTATCTGCTACGTAACGCCGTTATCGACCGTCCAAATCAGGCATGGTCAATCGACATTACATACATCCCCATCAAGCGTGGATTCCTGTATCTGACTGCTGTGATTGACTGGTACAGCCGCTGTATCGTTGGCTGGGAATCGATGATACTCTGGATACCAGAATGGTCATAACTGCGTTAAAAAGGCGTTATGGTGCAAACCTGT
>ENA-OQER01000911-OQER01000911.1-human-gut-metagenome-genome-assembly--contig:-NODE-911-length-15465-cov-9.193180_pt1 | contig 15465 bp, 12 predicted proteins | sample MGYA00242797_ERZ504639 | MGnify/ENA primary metagenome ERZ504639 (study PRJEB26092, sample SAMD00036306) | human gut metagenome | host: Homo sapiens | study: EMG produced TPA metagenomics assembly of...
TCGTTTTTAAAATTATTTCTTTACCATACATCTCTTCTTAAAGAAAGAAATTCCATAGCAAAGCACCTCATCATAATCCTCCTCAAGCTGCTTTACATACATCTGATTCTCTATCTGATTTAAAGCTTCATCACACTTACACTCAAGCTTTTCAAGCTGTCTTGTGTATTTTGCTTCAAACACTGCTACTCTGCCATTTATCTGGTCCTTCACCACCACATCACTTCTGCCATCGCCATACTCCTTATTTGACTCCACCATATAGCCTGCTCCGGCAAAAATCCCTGCCAGAAATGCATGGTAAAAATCCTCTTTGTAATCATGATAGCTGATGGTTCTGCGTAAAAGTCTGTTTAATTCGCCTTGAAGCTCCTGTATATTTCCTTTCCAGACAGCATCAAACAATGCACTTCTGTTCCATTTTGGCGCACTCTCATCAAACCATCTGATGACCGTTGTCTCATAAATTTCTTTGATTTCCTCGTTTGGTATTGTCAGAGCAGTAAACCTATCGGGCAGCGGATTTTCCAGCTCGTCAGCCCGGACACTTGTCAGATATCCGGTCAGATACAAAATGCTCCACAGGTTCTCTTCTGATGAATGAAGATAGTCATATGTCAGATTTTCATCAACCTGCTGAACGATATATCCTCCTGAAAGAAGTGTCTCAAGCTTTTGAGTAATACTGCTTCCTGCATAGTCGATAAATGATCTGATAATTGCATTATCACTTGTATTTCTCCAATAGCTAAGTGGTTTTGCATCAGGCTTGCGCTGTAAATCAAGCACATAATTCATCACATCCCACGGACAATAGACATCCACATCTCCAAAATGATATCCATCATACCATTTTCTTATATTTTCCGACTGATTTAAAATATGAGCATCCTTTAATATCTCATCCACCTCACTCTGAACAAACCCAAAATACTCGGTAAGCCGTGAGTCTGCAACAGAATCCGAAACAAAATTATTCGTTCCCGTAAAAATGCTTTCCTTCGCAATCTTAAGACAGCCTGTTACAACAGCAAATTTTAAGGCGCAATTATCCTTCAATGCCTGCATAAGCCCCTTCATCATGTCAAGCATCTGTCTGTAATAACCACCCGCATTTGCCTTTGCAATCGGTACATCATACTCATCAATAAGTAAAATGACCTGTCTGCCATAATACAAATTCATGAGCGTTGTAAGAAGCCGTAAGCTGTTCTTAAGCTCTGTCTGCGTTGCTCTCCCGCTGCAATATTTCTAAATGTCTTTTTCTGGTATTCAGTAATCCTCTCATCATCAAGCACATACAAATGCTCATTAAAAAGCTCTGCGATAACAGAAGAAAGCATCGCACATGCACTTTCAAAATCCAGGCCATCTATCTGACGGAACGACACAAAGATCACAGGCCATTTATTCATCCATTCACCACACAGACTCTGATGCGACATAATATCAAGCCCCTCAAATAACACCTTCGAAGCTTTTCTTACATCAAAAAAACTCTCAAGCATACTCATAGCCAGTGTCTTTCCAAACCTGCGCGGTCTGGTAATCATAGTAACCTCCGTCCCGGGTGACTGTAAAAGCTCATATATCAGATTGGTTTTATCAACATAATAATAATTATTCTGTCGTATTTCTGTGAAATTCGAGATTCCTACCGGAATGTTTAATGCCATAATATACGCACTCCTTCTGCCTGTTTTCTGATAAAATTATAGTAACATTAAACAACCCTAAATACAAGGAAAGTAACTGCATTTTTGTATGAGTCACAACCGAATAAATCCCGGGTTGTCCGTACACACCTTAGTGTGACAGACAACCGGGATTTCAATTATTAAGTGTAACTATATTCTACTTGTAGAAAATATTTCCAAGCATAAGATCCTTCTTGAAGTTTCTGATGGTTGTATCATTGTCGATAAATACAGCCTCAATACCCATCATGGCTGCCCACTCGCCCATCTGCTCAGCAGTAAGGTCATATGTGAACGCTGTATGATGTGCTCCTCCTGCAAGTATCCATGCCTCTGCACCTGTGTAAAGGTCAGGCTGTGGTGTCCAGAAGTTTGTTGCTACAGGAAGCTTTGGCATAGGCTTCTCTGTCTTCTTGCAGTCAACTGTATTGATAATGAGACGGAAACGATCGCCAAGATCAACAAGTGATGTGGCGATACCGGTGCCCTCCTTTGATGTAAATACAAGTCTTGCCGGATCCTCTCTGTCACCCATTGTAAGCGGCTGGCACTTGATGCTTATAGGACCGTCTGCGATTGATGGACAAATCTCAAGCATATGAGCCTCGAGTATTCCCTCTTTGCCCTTCATGAGATTGTAGGTGTAGTCCTCGAGCATTGATGTACCCTTGGCATCCTTCTTTCCTGCTGTCATGATCTTCATGAGACGAACCATTGCTGCAACCTTCCAGTCTCCCTCAGCTCCAAAACCATAGCCCTTTTCCATGAGACGCTGGATTGCAAGTCCCGGAAGCTGTTTTAATGCGCCAAGATCACCAAAGTGTGTTACGATTGCCTGATAATTCTTCTCCTCAAGGAATCTCTCAAATCCAAGCTCAATCTGTGCCTGTACCGCTACATGCTTCTTGAACTCCTCAGGATCTCTTCCCTCAAGCAGGATATCGTATTTGTCATAATACTCATCTACGAGTGCGTTTGTATCTGACTGTGAAACTGCTGCAACAGACTCTGCAATTTCATTTACAGGGTAAGCATCCACTTCCCAGCCAAACTTAATCTGAGCCTCTACCTTGTCACCCTCTGTAACAGCAACATTTCTCATATTGTCAGCTACACGCATTACACGGATGTGACTGCTCTCTACCACACCGACTGCTACACGCTGCCATGATGCAATCTTTTCCTGTACCACAGGATCTGACCAGTGTCCCACAACGACCTTTCTCTCGATACCCATACGTGTAACAATGTGTCCCCACTCTCTGTCACCGTGAGCTGCCTGATTCTCATTCATGAAGTCCATATCAATCGAATCGTATGGAATCTCCTCATTGTACTGTGTATGTAAATGAAGTAACGGCTTTCTGAGCTCCTTGAGTCCTAAAATCCATGACTTTGCAGGTGAAAATGTATGGCACCATACGATAACACCGGCGCACTCATCATCTGTATTGGCCTCGTTGAAGGTCTTTCTGATGAGCTCATTTGTAATGAGTGTCGGCTTCCAAACCACCTCAAAAGGAAGCTTTCCTGACTCATTTAATTTGGCTACAATCTCCTTTGAATGTGCTGCAACATTTGCAAGACACTCATCTCCGTACAGGTCCTGCGAGCCGGTGCAGAACCAGAATTTGTAATTTTTTACTGCTAACATAGTTCCTCTCCTTTATTTGTGTTTATTTATATTTCTCTCGTGGTTTTTATTTCAAATACATAATAATACCAATCATTAAAATCAAAATAAGTTTTTGTGCTAATTTTATGGTTATTTACGGTTATCTTATGTGACCGTTTTTCTTCATAACGTATGCATCCATACCCTCATCTGATTAAGTCCGCGATTTCCCCACATATAATATGGTATAGCCCTTGCTATTACAGACTTTTGTCTAGGTGGCTTCTCAGAATACAGCGCATCTGAGCCTTCAAGTCTCACTGCTGGAATATCTAAAAGAACCGCACCCTTTAATATTCCCTCAGCTTCTGTTTCAATCTGTGCTTCATTAAGCCTTGACACATCTATCATCAGACTCTGCACATCATCATCATTGTCCACTCCTTCAAAAGCGTACACTACCGGACCTCTTTGCAAAGCTGCACATCCTATATCCTCTCTTACCTTTGTATTGGCATATATTACACGGATATCCATATTGAAGCTGATTTCTATAACATCGTTATCATGCCATTTATTTTTTATATAGATATAGCCATCCCTATAAGAATAGAACAAATCTGCATTTGTCTCATCATTCTCTTTTAACCTCATGCCATTGAGTGTCACCTCAAAGCTCTTCAGATATCCCGGAATATGTATTGCAACAGCAAATTCATCGCCTGTCTTCGGCGTAATGCTGTATGAAACATGTCCCTTCCACGGATATTCACTGACAACCTTTATATCTGCTTTTTTAAGCCGAGCCTCCTGACCGATGAAAAGATGTGAATAGATTACATCATCATCTCATCCCACGCATATCTGCCCAGAGATGTAACCATACGCACAAGATTCGGAGGACAGCATGCACATGTATACCAGCCCGGTCTTTCAGGAATGACATGCTTATAGCCAAATATTTCTCCCGATACTCCGGGATTTACCTCAAGCGGATTCACATAAAAAAATCTCTTTCCATCAAGCTGCATTCCACTTATAATTCCGTTGTATAATTCCCTCTCCATGACATCTGCGTATTTGCCGTTTTTGCTCATTTTAAGCATCTGCTTTGCAAAGAAAACAAGCCCTATCGATGCACAGGTCTCAGCGTATGCCATATCATTCGGCAGCTCATACTCCTTCGTAAAGGCTCTCCCTCCACTGTTGAGCTATACCTCCTGTTATATACATCTTCTTTTCTGTCATGTTATTCCACAGGCGCTCGCAGGCGGCAAAAAGCTTTTCATCGTGCTCCGTTGCTGCCAGATCTGCCATAGCTGTATACATATAGACAGCACGCACACTGTGTCCTACCGCTTCATCCTGTTCATAGATAGTTGCATGGCTCTGGTTATACTTTGTATCCTCAGGAATCATGCCAAAATGCTTCCAATCTCGCTTTGCGGCTTCCTCAGCAAAAAAAGCGGGATTTTTTCCCCTCTCCACAAGAAAATATCTCGCCTGCTTTTTGTAGGCCTCATTTCCTGTTGCATGATACATGCGCATCAGACCTATTTCAACCTCCTGATGCCCCGGTATTCCGGGCAGCTTGTCAGGCCCGAATCTGTCTATGATGTGTCCCGCCATGCCTTCCATAACCTTAAGCAGCTTATCCTTGCCGGTAGCCTCATAATATGCGACAGCAGCCTCCATCATATGGCCTGCACAGTACAGCTCGTGACACTCAAGCAGATTCTGCCATCTGTGCTCAGGCTCTTTTATTGTGAAATATGTATTCAGATATCCATCCGGCTGCTGTGCTGCAGCGATAATATCTATAATGTCATCAGCTCTCTTTTCAAGCGCAGCATCAGGCTTTATTATCAGAGAATATGCCACTCCCTCAAGCCATTTTGCCACGTCACTGTCCTGAAAGACCATACCGTAAAACTCGCCCTGTGAAAGGCCTGCTGCAATCTTAAAATTCTCTATTGCATGACTTTTTTCCACTCCGGGCTGTCTGTCATTAAGCACGTCTTCCTGAAACGGAATGACAACATCTGTCACAAGCTCCTGCATATGTCCCCAAAACGGATCCTCTATTTTTATATTCTTTAAATCCATATTCTACTCTCTCCATATTATATAGCCGTTTTTATAACTTTTTTGCTGTGTGCCTTATTATAAAAGGTCAGCTTGCATATGTACGGTTTACCTCAAGCTCCCTTGCGATATCCTCCGGTGTCATGTATTTCTTGAACACACGCTCCAGACAATAATTTTTTATACATCCAAAACCTCCCGGAAACAGCACAACCAGCCATAGCATGTCCCTGCACCAGAACAGTATGAATAAAAATACTGCAACCAGCAAAATGGACCAGCCAAGATTTGCAAGCATCATGAAAAGTGATTTTTTAAGAGCCTCCTTTACCGTACACTCAAATCTGGCCATGTATGAAAACAGATAAAATGCCCATGCCAGTACAGCACCCGATAATACCAAAAAGAAATAGTACATCATTCCAAGATATGTTCCGGCCTTAAGCTGCTGTTTCATGAGCATGCAGTCTGCCACAAGAAAAGCTGCCGGTATAAGCCATGCAATAAAAGCAAGTGTTGATTTTTTTAAATTACTTTTAAAAGCTTTCCAGTATTCAACATAAGCATAGCTCTTTTTATTTCTTATACACTTATTTACAGTATAATAAACTGCCGTAGTTGATGCACCTATGGTAACAAGAGGGATGCTGGTGACAAACCAGAAAATCCCAAGAATAAGCATGTCAACTGCAGTATTTACTATAGATAAAATTTTGTTGTCGTAATTTAATCCCCGTGGCATATTATCTGTCCTTTCTTAATCTGAACAATTTTGTTTTAATACATAACTATTCAGAACCACTTGAGGAACAGGAAACCCTGCTTTTTATTCCCCGTGATTCTGAATAGCTGTTTTAATATTATTTCGATAATCTAAGTGTAACAACACTGCATGCCGGAAGAGTAACCTTCACACCGGTCTGTGTATTTTCATATGCTGTGAAATCCTTCTCATCCACTACCTCAGGTGCTTCAAAGGTATTGTGTGCATCCATGGCACCTTCGATGTATCTGGCCTCACTTACACTGTATTTGTCACCCTCATTTGTGAGCATAATATCAACATCCTCTGACGACTCAAGAGAATTGTTTGTAAGTGTGACTGTAATCACTCCATCCTTATCCTCTGATACAGACTCAAAAACCTTCGGAAGCTCATTCTTTCCTGTACCAACTGTAGTTCCTCCTACAAGAGAGCTGTCCAAAAGAGCTGCGCCCTGATGATGTCTCATCATATGGAATACATAATATGTAGGTGTCTTTATCATCTTATCGCCGTCTGTGAGCATTACAGACTGAAGCACATTTATAAGCTGTGCAATACATGCCATCTTCACACGGTCGGAATGCTTGTTGAAAATGTTTAATGTCATACCTGCAACAAGCGCATCACGCATCGTGTTCTGCTGATATAAGAATCCCGGATTGGTACCAGGCTCCACATCTGACCAGATGCCCCACTCATCAACAATAAGACCAATATTCTTATCAGGATCATACTCATCCATTATAGCTCCATGACGATTGATGAGCTCCTCCATGAAATATCCTCTCTTAAGAGTCTGATAAAAAATATCCTCTGTAAAATCTGTCGCACTTCCCTTGATATTCCAGTCATCCTCTGTCTCCGGAAGTGTGTAATAATGAAGTGATAATCCATCCATCTGACCATGGAATCTAGGCTCACAATGATCGAAGCATGTAGCCATCACCTTCTTTGTCCACTCATAGTCATCCACATTTGGACCACAGCAGATTTTATTGATTGGCTGATTGCCTGCATAATTTCTGACATAAGTCTGGTATCTGCGATATTCATCTGCATAATGCTCAGGACGCATGTTTCCACCACATCCCCAGTTCTCATTTCCCACACCGAAGTAGTCAATAGTCCATGGGTCTTCGTGTCCGTTTTCCTTACGCAAATCAGCCATAGGTGATACTCCGTTAAATGTGATGTACTCTACCCACTCACTCATCTCGCGCACTGTTCCGCTTCCTAAATTTCCGTTCACATATGTCTTGCAGCCTAACTGTCTGCAAAGCTCAAAAAACTCATGTGTTCCGAAGCTGTTGTCCTCAACTACACCACCCCAGTGTGTGTTGATCATCTTTTTTCTCTTCTCTTTAGGACCGATTCCATCCATCCAGTGATACTCATCTGCAAAGCAGCCGCCCGGCCAGCGGAGCACAGGTATCTTCATTTCCTTTAATGCATCTACAACATCAGTACGCATGCCGTTTACGTTTGGTATATCTGAATTCTCCCCTACAAATAATCCCTCGTAGATACATCTTCCGAGATGCTCAGAAAAATGTCCATAAATCTCCGGAGCAATTGTACTCTTTTTATTCTCATTATTTACAATAATTTTTGCCATATTTTCTCCTTTATCTCTTATATATTTATAAATTTTTTAAGCTAACCCTTAACAGCTCCTGCGGTCATACCATCGATGATATATTTCTGGAAAATCAAAAAGATAATAAATATCGGTAAAATACCAAACATCGAGCCTGCAATAAGTACATCATAATTGTTTCCGTATGGTGTGAGAAGAGTATTAAGTCCGATAGGAAGTGTAAACTTCTCTGCACCTTTAAGTACAAGCAATGGCCAAAGGATTGCATTCCACACACCCATCGCTGACAATATTCCCATAGAAGCAAATGCCGGCTTTGTGAGTGGGAGTATTATTTTTGTTGCAATACCGTACTCTGTAGCACCGTCAATTCTTGCCGCATCCAAAAGATCCTTAGGCAGACCTGACAGATACTGCTTGAAGAAAAATATGGTCGATGCCGAGCAGAGTCCCGTTATAATAACACCAACATATGAATCAATAAGTCCGATTGCAATAATCTCTTTGTAAAGAGGAAGCATAAGTATCTCAAACGGTACCATCATTGTTGCAATTACCAAAAAGAACAGGAAGTTCTTCAGCCTGTAATTGTACATTGTCAGTCCATAAGCTACAAAGTAGCAGATGAGAAGTGTAAGCACCACCGATACAATGGTGATAATAAGAGAGTTCTTATACCACATAAAATACTTCTGGCTGTCTGCATTGCCTGAAAACAGATAAGTATAATTATCAAGGCTCATCGTTGAGAAATCAAGATCAATTGAAAGACCTCTTCTGATAAGCTCCTTGCCCGGTCTAAACGATGCTAAAAGACCTGCAAAGACCGGAAATACTATTATCGCACAAAGTATTACGAAGAATCCTGTGCCTAAAACAACGCCAACCTTATGTCTTGGTGTGTCTTTGACAGAACGCACTTTTTTCTTTTTATCTGCCATTTTTTAGTCCTCCTCGCGTTTAAATGTTCCGTTACATACAAGCTGTACTATATTAATTGCAAGTGCTATAACCAAAAGCACCATACCAACCGCACATGCATAACCCATGTCGTTTTTCTCAATACCACGCTTATACAGATATCCTACAATGGTGAGTCCTATGTTCTTTGGCGAATTGTTGCCCGCCCACAGCATGTATGACTCAAGGAACATCGCAAGTCCTGCATAAATTGATATTGTCAAAACATAGATTGTTGTCGGTCTGAGTAAAGGTAATGTCACGTAGCGGAATTTCTGCCAGCCGTTTGCTCCATCAATCTCAGCCGCTTCATACAATGAAGTATCAATTGACTTTAGTCCTGAAAGGAAATAGAGCATATTTACACCGGTCCATCTCCAGCAGGCCAAAACCAAAAGTGCCGCCATTCCTGTCCAGCCGACCTTCAACCATTTAAAAGGCTCCATGCCGAGTGCCATTACAATTTTGTTCATCTGTCCTGTGCTGTACTCTGTGAACATCAGACGAAACAGAGTACCTGAAATAACTACAGATGTAAGAGCCGGCATATAAAGCACTGCTTTCCATACACCCTTTGCCTTTACAAGATTACTGTCCATAAGCACTGCAAAAAGCATTGGGAACGGAATCAGTAATACAAGTGTCCAGAACATATATGTTGCACTGTTTTTTATCGCTGTATGGAACACTGTATCCGACAACAGCTTCTTATAATTATCTATACCCACAAAGCCTGTTTCAAGTGGTGTAATCTTCTCAAAGCTCATAAATACAGATGAGCAGAGAGGATAAATCCAGAATATTGCAAAGCTTAATATAAATGGTATAACAAATACATACGGCGCAACCTTTTGTGAATACAAGAATTTTTTAATCTTCAATTTACGCACCTCTTTCTTATTAATAAAGGGAGGCCGGAGGCCAAACCTCCAGTACCTCCCCCTTTTAAGAGCTATAAAATTACTCTTCCTGCTCCATATCTACTGCATCCTGCAGCTCCTGTAATGCGTCATCCACGCTGTAATCAGGATCCTCAAGTACCTCATTGAGAGTTGTATTACATACATTCTCATTAATTGTAGGACTAATTTTAACTACAGAAATCTTGCCAATATTGTCCATTCCGATAGAATTGAGCACATCGTATGGATAGTTGATGAAGAACTGATTGTACTGGTTCTCATCATTGTGAGCAAATGTATCATTTGTCCAGCAAGCTGTGTTACATACATCAAATCCAAGTGTATCCCAGATATTCTGCTCACCAACCTCAGACATCTTAGCCCAGCAAAGGAATTCTGCTGCAAGCTCTTTTGCCTTAGACTGCTGTGTAACAACTGTACCTGTTCCACCGATACCTACTGAGCACTTCTGTCCTTCCTCGAATGTAGGACATTTTGCGATGTACCAGTTGCCCTTCTCATCAGGCATATAGTTTGTGAAACGGCTCATATACCACATTGCTTTAGGGAATGAAACGATGTTGTGATCCATGATGTTCTGGAAACCAGCCTCAACGTCAACATGTCCGTCAGGTGATACCTCTGCAAGATCACTCTTTAACCATTTCTGCTGCATTGTGAGCATCTTCTTAACTGAATCAAGCTGTACATTTGCCTTTCCGTCAAATCCTCCTGTCCAGTCCTCTCCGTACTCAGCCATTGCAAGCCATAACCAGTCTGTTCCGGCTGTATCAACAGATGTCCAGTATTTTGTACCCTTCTCACCTGCTGCCTCAACATACTCTGTTCCAAGTGCCTCGTAATCATCCCAGGTCTTTACTCCATCAATCTTTGCGATGACATCAGCCTGTGAAAGACCCATTGCATCTCCCATAGCCTTAACGTTATAATACATAACTGTGGCGCCTACATGATAAGGTGCTCCGTAGTAATGTCCGTCAGAACCCTGGTATGTCTCCATTCTGGCAGGAACCATTGTGCTCATGTAATCCTTTGTATAATCATCAAGTGGTACTAACCATTTATCCTGACCTGCAACTACGTTAGGGAACTGTCCAACCTCAACATCACAGATATCAGGAGCTCCTGTACCGGCCTCAAGTGATGTAAGAAGCTTTGTATGCATATCACCATATGGATATGTAGTACATGTAATCTCGATCGTCTTGTCCGGATGATCCTTATTCCACTGCTCTACCATTGTGCCGTAGTGCTGTGCATGGAGCTCAACGAAAGTCCACATCTCAAGGTGTGTTCCCTTTGAATCTCCGTAAGTGTTTGTCACTACCTTAGACTCAGCAGCTTCTGTTCCCCCATCTGCTGCTTCTGTTCCGTTTTTGCTGCCGTTTCCACAGCCGGCAAGCATTGTTACTGCCATTGTTGCACACATCAGTGCACTAACTAATTTCTTTTTCATTTTCCTTCCTCCTGTTAAAATGAAATTGAATTGATAAGTTGTATTAACTTCCTGCCCTAATCTCATGCTGGGCTTATTGCTATTTGACTAAAACAGGTCGTTAATGTGTTTTGCTTATGTACATAATATACATGAGAGTAGCTGTAATGTCAATATTTATTTTAGATTGTTTTAAACTATTTTAAACATTGTTTAATAATGTCTAAATTTTTATGTTTTTTCGTCTCTAAACACATCTAAGATATACATATTGCACAATACATTTAATTTGATTTAAAGTTAATGTAAATAAATTCCAAAACTATATACAATAATTTATTGACAACATAGTAGCATATTTCTATAATTATTATATGTTTTATACACAAGAATTTCATTTTTAATTTTATAAAATATTTTAGGAGAATCTATATATGATACATATCACATCATTAGACGACGGTCTCGAACTGTTTAAAGCTCTCGGCTCTGATATTCGTATCCAGATTTTAAAAATTCTGCTCGAAAATAACCAGATGAGCATGAATCAGCTCGCAAACGAGCTAAACATCAGCAATGGAGCTTTAACCGGACATATAAAAAAGCTTGAGGAGTGTGGACTTATCTCCACCTCAAATGATTCATCCGGTCACGGCAACCAGAAGCTGTGTTCACTGATTCAGGACCGTATATTAGTAGAAATCGAAAAACCTATAGATTTAAGCAACGTATACAACACCTCCATCAAGGTAGGGCAGTTCTCATCTCACAACGTCTGTCCAACCTGCGGCATGGCTACATCCTCATTTGTGATAGGAGAGCTCGATGACGTGCGTTATTTTGACCATCCTGACCGTTTCAATGCAGACATTATGTGGTTCACAAAGGGCTATGTGGAATATGTAATTCCAAACCTCATTCCACGTAATCAGAAAATAACCCAGCTTTCACTCTCAGCCGAGATAAGCTCTGAGGCTCCGGGCATCGACAACAACTGGCCAAGTGATATAAGCTTTTACATCAATGACACTCTAGTCGGCACCTGGACCTCTCCCGGTGACTATGGAGATGTACGCGGAATGTTCACCCCTGAATGGTGGCCTCAAAACTGGAATCAATACGGTCTCCTCAAGCTTTTGGTCATAAATCATAAAGGCACATTCATAGATGGTCTCAAGATATCAGATATCACAACCTCTGAGCTAAATCTTGACTACACAAGCACCATCCGCTTCCGCATAGCTGTCGAGGAGAATTCTGCCCATGTCGGCGGACTCACAATATTCGGAAAAAGCTTCGGTAACTACGATCAGGACATTGTTGTATCCATCAATTATGCCCCTCTTGACACTGAAAAAAACACTAAATATAATAATAAAATGACTGCGGAAGTCAAAACCGCAGTCATTTTGTTATTATTTGTTATTATTTTATTTGTACTACCACTTTTTATGAGGACAGTGCGAAACACCTGTAAGTGCCCTAAGCTCCACATAACAGCCGCATGCATTACAGGTTCCGGCATTAAGCCTGTCACACGCCTTGCACACAGCAAGCCTTGCCTCATACTCTTTTTCAGGCACTCTGTCTTCGCCCTTTATCGCATCAACATATTTTTTTATCATTGCTGCGTCGGCTCTGCCATTTCTCTAAGCAGACACTTCTTACATATCAGTTCCATGTGATGTCCCCTTTCTTTTGCCTTATCAGTTATACGAAAACACAGGACGTCCATCCTTCCATCCAAACCGCATGAGCATTGCATGACGATTTGATTATACAGTGGATTTCCCACAATTTCAGTCTCCGTTCTTGCATGGTATACCATTATGTCATCACCGTTTTCATCTACGGTAAACGAATTGTGTCCGGTCCGTAAACTCCTGCCGCCTCATCAGAGCGAAGCACCGGATAACGATCCTTTTCCCACGAACGCGGGTCAAGCAGGTCTGAGCTTCATCTGCAGTTAAAAGTCCAACACAATAATGTATTCCCGTATCACTGGCTGAAAATGTAACAAACACCTTGCCATTTCGTTTTAACACTGCCGGCCCCTCATTCACCCAGAAGCCATATCTCTCCCAGTCATAATCAGGTGTGGTCAAAAGCACCTGTACAGTATCAAGTGTGTATCCGTTTTTCATGCGTGCTATATACAGGTTTGAAATCTGCTTTCCTACTCCGACCTTCTCTGCCCATATATAGTACCACACATTGTTCACTTCAAAAACTGTTGCATCAAGTGAAAATGCTTCAAACGAAAACTCATCCCCGTCTGCTCTTTGCATCTTACCTTTCTCAATCCACTTATCATTGACAGGGTCATCTCCCTGACATTCCAATACATACGGTCTTATTGCCCAGATGTCATCCTTATCACCGCCTGCATAGTAGATATACCATTTTCCAAACAGATAATGAAGCTCCGGTGCCCATATATGTATGCTCTGCGGTCCGCTCTCATGCTTGTGCCAGATTTCAGTCTCAGCTGCTGTCTCAAGTCCTGCAAGCGTATCTGATTTTCTAAGTACAATCCTGTCATATTCCGGTACTGACGCTGTAAAGTAATATGCTCCGTCTGTATGTTTGTATACATATGGATCTGCTCTCTGCAGTATCATGGTTTATTATATTTTAATGTATTATCCATATTCTTCTCCGTCTATTCTAATGTTGTTACTATCTGTCTAACTATCTAACTATTTACATATCTGCCCAATTTGAAACGTAACTATAAATATTTCACGCCCCAGACACTCTTGTTTTCGCCAACAGCAGAAAATGTCATCACATCACTTCCGGCCTCATCCTTCATTTGACAGAACACACCGGAGTATTTTTTACCGTCTATAGTGATATTCATATAGTATGAGCCATCCTTGCATTCCCAGGTACCCTCTGACTTTTCTCCCTTTACCTTTCCGTTTTTTTCAAGATAAAGAATCACCGGATTTGCAATTTTTGAATCTATTGCCGTTCCCTGGTTTATAACATAGTATCGTCCGATAATATCATCTGTGTCATAGCCATCCTTATTAACAGTCTCCCCCTGCGTCTGATAAGGCAGCTCACATGGCCAGCCATCCTCATTCACAAGCATCTGATGTACTCTCGGTGAATGACCCTCTCCATTGTCGTTAAATCTGGTATGATAAACCAGATACATCCTGCCGTCGTCATCCACAAAGGCCGAATTATGTCCCGTTGCCATATATGCTTTTTCAAGGCTCGGAAGCTTATAGTTGCCTGTGAGCTTAAGTCCGAAATTCTGGTGTTGTGCACTTTTTTCAGGATATTTGCCATTCATATCCACATATTCACCATCGACTGTCTTTGAGCGGAACACTCTGACCTGATAGCCTCCATTGCTTGTCAGAGCGCCATACGACACAAACAGATAATAATAACCGCTTGTCTCATCATACATGATATATGGACCCTCAATCGAAATATGACCTCCTCCCAAAAGACGCTTTCCATAATACGGATCCACATTGTTTGCTTTATCTGCTTCAGGATGGATAACAAGTCCTGTTGTCTTGTCAATTTCCAACAAAAATATTCCGCCGCTCCATGAACCATATACCATCCACATTCTGCCATCCGCATCATAAAACACAGTCGGATCTATCGCATTCGGATAGTCCTCATAATTATACTGCGCTCCCTTGATATAGTTCTTGTAAGCATAATCCTCATCCACATAGTCAAGCACATCTGTACCTGAAATCGTCTTTCTGTTGAAGCCTGAGTATATCAAAGCCCCCTGCCATTCATACGGTCCCTCAGGTGTTGTTGATGTGCCATAGCACAGATTTGATGCATTCCATGTGGATGTCGTACAATAATACATGTAATAAAGTCCTGTTGTCTCATTGTAGATTACATCCGGTGCCCACACATGCACCTGTTTATCATCCGTCTTTATCAATGAGTTCTTGCTTCCAGAATACGCAAAGGCTTCATCTGCCACATCATATATCTGTCCGTATACAGGATTTTTCTTTGAATATCCATCAGCAACCTTTTCCCAGTTTAACAGGTCACTGCTTTTTGCTGCAGACATATGGGAACCAAAGATATAGTATTCACCATCCGCCTTAAGTATTGACGGATCATGAACCGATACTTTCGATGAAACATCCCCTGTTTTTATTCCATCGTAGCTGACCTTAAAGTCATAGCTTGTTGTTCCACACGCCGCAAGTCCTACCGACATAGCTGCGACGAGTGCACACGAAATGGCCTTCTTCTTTCCATTCCTTATCATGATTTCCTCCCTGTGAATCAATCACATGTTTCATTTAACGCTGATACATATATATGTAATCAAATTAATAGTTACGCTCGCCCAGCATTTATAGCTTTAATATATCAGATAAAAACC
>ENA-OQER01000913-OQER01000913.1-human-gut-metagenome-genome-assembly--contig:-NODE-913-length-15459-cov-2.161297_pt1 | contig 15459 bp, 21 predicted proteins | sample MGYA00242797_ERZ504639 | MGnify/ENA primary metagenome ERZ504639 (study PRJEB26092, sample SAMD00036306) | human gut metagenome | host: Homo sapiens | study: EMG produced TPA metagenomics assembly of...
CGCCCTGCTTCGCATGGCTGTTCGTTCGTTAATGGCGCAAGAAAAGTAAATGTCTGCTTCGCAGCCGCTTCCTTTTCTTTTGCGCTCATTATATCTTATCAATCTTATTTTCTTTTTATCAGAAATGCATATTGAGATTTTAATATTTTTTTATATAATGATAAGAGTATAAAAGTCAGGGGACTACTATTATGTCAACTGCCCACGACCTAAAGGTAGTGGGTTTTTGCCTATGGCAAACGAAAGGATTTTATTTATGAAACCAAGATCAGAAGTAAGTATGCAGCTATATAGCTGATGCTTGAAAGAGATTATCCAGAGGAGTTTTGCGATATCATAACAAGAAATCTTAATACAGACTTCACTGCACAAAGAATGATAGGATATCTTTATCACTACGAACATCCTCCTGTTGCTGAAATAGCAGACGAAATGTTATCTATTCTTGCTGACAGAAACAGGATATGCAAAAGAAAGAACTTGAGGAAGTCAACGCCAAATGGAACGACTTTCTTATGAATGGATTCAACGATGATGATAACTAACAAAATATAAATATGTAGGAAAGGCAGATTATTATATGAAAATACCATTTAACGTTAATCTAACAGGAAAAACAGCAATAGTAACCGGAGGCAGTGGAACCTTATGCTCAGCCATGGCTTATGGGCTCGCCGTAAGCGGTGCCAAAACAGCAATTATTGGAAGAAATAAAGCGAATATGGAAAAGGTTGTTAACGAACTTACATCCAATGCTTTAAAAGAACACAATGCTGCTGTTACCATAAAAGGTTACTGCAGCGATGTTACTGATAAAGAAGAGCTTACTAAAACATATGAAGCAATCAAAGCTGAACTTGGAAGCTGCGATATACTTATCAATGGTGCTGGAGGTAACCAGCTGGTGCCATAACATCAGTTGAAATTGTTAAAAAAAAGAGACCTGAAGATGATGATTATTCATTCTGGAATCTTGATGAAACAAAGATTCGTGAGGTTATGGAGCTTAACTTTATGGGAACTCTTCTTCCTATCCAGGTATTCACACGTGATATGGTAAAAAAAAGAAGCGGAAGTATCATAAACATAGCCTCTGTATCATCTATACTTCCTTTAACAAAGGTTGTTACATACAGCAACGCCAAGAGTGCAATACTTAATCTAACACAATGGCTTGCCACACATATGGGTGAAAGCGGAATAAGATGCAATGCTATTGCACCAGGCTTCTATGCTGCTAAACAAAACCACGACCTGTTATTCAACAAAGATGGTTCACTAACACCCAGAGCCAGAAAGATAATTGCCGGCACTCCTATGGGAAGATTCGGCAATCCGGAAGAGCTTATCGGTGCGGCACTATTTCTTGCAAGTGATGATGCTTCCGGATTCGTTAATGGAATAGTGCTTCCAGTTGATGGAGGATACTGTGCTTATAGCGGGGTATAAGGCTTGATTAATATAAAGAAATATTCTACAAATCATTCTAAAAAGGGGCATCGCACTAATTCTTAGTGCGACAACCCCACTCTTTAATGTTCATCTCTTTACAGATTAACCCCGAAGGTTAATGGAGACCCAGCTATAATTATCTCGTTAATGAATAAGTTCAAGTTATCTTATTCATATATATTATATGTAATTACAATTAAAAAATTAATAATATTTTTAATTATTTTCCCCTTATTTCCACTCAGCTTCTCCAACACTCAAAGCCTTCTTACTAAGTGTCGCAAGTCTTCTTATAGCCTCCTTAAGCGTATCATCCTTTTTTCGCAAAATGAAATCTTATAAGATGATGTACATCCTCCCTGAAAAAGCTTGAGCCCGGAACTGCTGCAACACCTACATACTGTGCCATCCATTCACAGAATTTCACATCATCCTTAACACCGAATTCGCTTACATCAACAAGAACATAGTAAGCACCTGTGGATCTGTATATGTAAGTCCAAGCTCCTTAAGTCCGCCTACAAACACTTCTTTCATATGTGCATAATGTGCTGCCAGCTTGTCATAATATTCATCATCAAACTTTAAGCCCGTAACAGCCGCCTCCATAAGTGGTGCTGCTGCCCCAACTGTAAGGAAATCGTGGACTTTCTTTACTCTGTCTATAATCTGCGGATTCGCTATAACATAACCCAGTCTCCAGCCTGTTATAGAATATGTTTTCGACAAAGAATTACATACAATAGTTCTTTCTCTCATGCCGTCAAGTGCCTGCATATAAACATGTTTATTAGGTGCATATATTATGTGTTCATACACTTCATCTGTTACAACATAAGCATCATACTTCTTTGCAAGTTCAGCTATTGTCTGCATCTCTTCCATGGTAAATACTTTTCCGCAGGGATTAGACGGATTGCATAATATAAGTGCTTTGGCTCCACTTGCAAATGCTTCCTCAAGCTTTGCAGCATCAAATGTAAATTCAGGTGGAACAAGTGGAACATACACCGCTCTGCCCCTGAAAGTATAGTATCTGCGCCATAATTTTCATAAAATGGTGAGAATATAACAACCTTATCACCCGGATTAGTAATACTGAGCATAGTTGCCATCATAGCCTCTGTACTTCCACATGTAACGACTATCTCTGATTCAGGATCAACCTTTAATCCCGAAAAATGTTCGTATTTATCAGCTATGGCATCACGGAAATTCTTAGCACCCCAGGTAAGTGCATACTGATGTGGTCCCTCTTTAGCTACTTCTGCCAGCCTGTCTGTTATTTCCTCTGGTGGGTCAAAGTCAGGAAAGCCCTGCGACAGATTAACTGCCCCATATTTATTGGCAATCCTTGTCATTCTTCTTATAACTGAATCTGTAAAGTCAGCTGATCTATTACTTAACTCTTTCATCTTAATCTACATTTACTCCATTTCTGACTATCTGTTACTTACTTCAATAAATTTATCAAGAACTGCTGCTGCCTTGCCTGAGTCTATAAGCTCTGCTGCAAGCTTGATACCATCCTTCATGCTATCAGCTTTTCCGCCTATATAAAGTGATGCACCTGCATTCATAAGAACTGCATTTCTCTTATGTCCTTTTTCGCCATTAAGAATTGCTCTTGTGATAGCTGCATTTTCATCTGGAGCACCGCCTTTTAAGTCATCTCTTGTGCAGCGTTCAAAGCCGAAATCCTCTGGCTTGATAACATATGACTTCATCCAGCCATCACGGATCTCGCATACCTTAGTTGGTGCACTCATAGATATCTCATCTAACTTATCCATGCCATATACTACCATGCCTCTCTTAACTCCAAGGCTTACAAGAACCTGTGCTAAAGGTTCTACCAGATATTCATCATATACACCAAGTAACTGCATAGATGGTGAGCCTGGATTAGTAAGTGGTCCAAGTATGTTAAATACTGTTCTTACCCCCAGCTCCTTACGGATAGCACCAACATATTTCATTGATGTATGATATTTCTGTGCAAAGAAGAAGCACATTCCAACTTCCTTAAGAAGTTCAACACATTTTTCTGAATCCTGTTGTATATTAACACCAAGTGCCTCAAGACAATCTGCTGTTCCACACTTAGAAGATGCTGCCCTGTTTCCATGCTTTGCAACCTTCATGCCGCCAGCAGCTGCTACAAGTGCAGATGTAGTAGATATATTAAAGCTCTGCGCATTATCACCACCTGTACCAACTATCTCGAATATATCCATACCTGTTTCAACCTTAACTGCATGCTCTCTCATGCTGCTGCACATCCGGCTATCTCATCAATAGTCTCTGCTTGGCACTCTTAGTTGAAAGTGCTGCAAGAAATGCTGCATTCTGTGTAGGAGAGGTTTCTCCATTCATAATCTCATTCATTACAGCATAAGCCTCATCATAACTCAAATCACCTTTGTTTACAATCTTTACAATCGCTTCTTTAATCATATAAATCTCCATTCTTGCGCTGTCCTTTGCGCATCTAAGTTTGTGCGTAAGCACAATCTTGCGTGTGAAAAATCTTATTTTTCACACTATCCTCCTTGTTTTGTATCTGTCACAGGATAATTATTAATATGTCTTTCTCATCACTTCTCTCTGTTAGTAACGATTGCATTATATGCTCCTCAGCCTTCATCAATGCATAAAAAAAGTCCCTGACAGAATTATACTTTCTGTCAAGGACGAATAATGTGCTTATATTATATTCACTATCCGCGGTGCCACCTTGAATTCATGATATTAATCATGCTCTTAGCAGGATACTAACATACCCTCGGCATATAACGTCTGCCTGCAACGTCACACTATACTATGCATATATGCATTTCCCTTGTGCCCTCAGCGGTCCATTTGACAACTTGTTTCTTATCTGCATCTCAGCCTAGCAGACTCTCTGTACAGGCATCATTGCCGTTATCTCCGCTTCAACGGTTTAGCTTATTAAATTATTTAGAATAATAGCACTCAGCTTTGCATTAGTCAATATATCATTATTATTTTTTTATTATCTTTATTATTTTTTCTACTACTGCACTTCTACAAGCTCTATCTTAAAGTTAAGCTCTTTTCCTGCCATCTCATGGTTAGCATCAAATGTTATCTCATCATCTGTAAGTGCTGCTACTCTTGCCACAAAAGGCTGTCCAAGTGCGTTCTGAAGATATACCTTATCGTCTACCTTAAGGTCTTTTACGCCTGAGCCAAGTTCCTTAACAGGTACTGTTATAAATGCTTCTGGCTCAACCTCACCATATGCTTCTGATGGCATAAGATGTACATCTATGACATCTCCAACATTCATAGCTGCTACTGCCCTGTCAAAACCAAGTATCATCATACCAGCACCACATACGAACTCCAATGGTTCTCCCCTGTCATAAGATGAGTCAAACTGTGTTCCATCGTTGAAGGTTCCCTTATAATGCACCCTGCATGTCTTTCCGACATTAGGACCATCAAAAGGTGGTGTATAACTTCCACCACAGCCAGAACATCCGCCACAACCATGTCCATCATCATCACCACAGCTGCCACAGCCACAATCTTCTTCGTCACTTCCACAGTGTCCACAGCTATGTTCCTCTCCATTATTATGATGATCACAGTTAACACCCTGTGATTCAAGTGAGCCATTAAGATATTCTGCTACTGCCTCGTCTGCATCACCAGATACTCCTGAGCACACCTCTATACCCATCTGAACAAGTGCTTCCATAGCTCCGTTTCCTATGCCACCACATATCAGAGCATCCACATTAATATCATCAAGCATTGTTGCAAGCGCACTATGTCCTGAACCTTGTGCTTCTATAATCTTAGTATCAACAATATTCTGACCATCTATCTCATATATTTTAAACATCTTAGAATGCCCAAAATGCTGGAATATATTACCATCCTCGTATGATACTGCTATTTTCATTAATAAAATCCTCCTTGTTTATGAAACAGAAATAATATTACTTATTGTAATCATTTCATTCTTAAAAAATAATATATCTGCTTCTTAATATTTATTAGTGTAACATATGCTATGTTACCATACTTTCACAAAATATTCATCTATTATTTGTTAAGACAGGCTACTACCGTAAGTTATGATACTCTCCGTCTATCGCAAATGCATGATTCATAGGTCCACTTCCCTTACCAAGGTCAAGCATAGCAGCAAGTGCACCTGATATATAATTCTTTGCACACCTGACTGATGTCTCAAGATCTCTTCCCTTTGCAAGGTTAGAGGCTATTGCTGAAGATAGCGTACAGCCTGTTCCATGCGTATTAGGATTATTTATCCGCTTTCCATAAAACCATACTGGTTCTTTTCCTTTCTGGAATAAAAGATCATTAGCATCGTTTAACTGATGTCCACCCTTTAATAAAACAGAACAGCCTAATGTGTCACATATAAGCTCTGCTGCCTTTTCCATATCTTCTGCTGCTTTGATGTCCACTCCTGAAAGCACCTCAGCTTCAGGAATATTAGGTGTAATAACTGTTGCAAGTGGTAATAATCTGCTCTTTAATGTGCTGATAGCATCCTCACTTATAAGTCTTGCCCCACTTGTCGCCACCATAACGGGATCAACAACAATATTCCCTGCTTTATACTCTGTAAGCTTATCTGCTATTACCTCAATCAGTTCACCTGAAGCAACCATTCCTGTCTTGACAGCATCCGGATATATATCTGTAAATATACTATCAAGCTGCTCTGCTAAAAACTTAGGAGATACCTCCATTATATCTGTTACACCAGTAGTGTTCTGTGCAGTCAGAGCTGTGATTGCACTCATCGCATATACACGATTAGCCGTCATTGTCTTTATATCTGCCTGTATTCCGGCACCTCCGCTAGAATCACTTCCAGCAATAGTTAAAGCTGTATACATACCTACCTCCTTGTTTTACGAAGTAAAATGCGACTGCCCTTGCAGGAGCAGAGGTATTTACCTCCTTGTTTACAAAAGTAAAAATAAAAGTAAAAATGCAGGAACCCAACTAAAGATTCCTGCACATAAAAACGCACCCGCGACTTCTTTATCTCCCTACGTTGGCATTATCCACATCAGGTTACTGGGTTAAAGCTTCTGCTTACTCTCAGCCTGTCATATACAAGCACCCCATTATATTTTCATAGTATTTTACATTCACTGATATATTATACACAGATACCACAAAAATGCAAGTTTTCATCTGCTCCCCAAACTTCCAAGACACCTTACCTGGCACTTCGTCAGCTGAATTCCATCAAACAAATGAACTTAATAAACAGCTTTTTATCACCCCTGCACTATATTATAATATTCTTTAGCAGTCAGCGCATAAACCAATGCATATATGATACAAAATACTATAACCGTGAATATTGTACACCATACAAAAAAGCACCATATTACTTCCAAGTGATAATATTACCATTATCATTTTTATTATTCTGAAAGAAAACTATCACATGCATTGCAGCAACTGCAATTGGAATAAAGAACACCATAAGTATCTGGCTCTTAATAGTTCTTTTAACCTCTTCGCGGCTCATACCAACCTTCATCATAATCTCAAATCGTCTGCGGTCTTCATACCCTTCTGATATCTGCTTATAATATATTATAAGAACAGTAGCCATAAGGAACAGTATTCCAATATAACAGCCTAAGAATAAGATACCACCATACAACTGTGTAAGCTCCTCTGCTATATCATATCTGTTATCGCACATAACATAGGCTTCAGGGCTGGACTCATCTTCTATAGCCTTACTTAACTGTCTGCTGTCCTGTTCAGAAGATTGGTATTAACATATATATTATAACTAATGCTTGCAGACCTCTTATCAGAGTTACCATATACTAAATTTCTGATATGATTCATTTCATCCATATCCTTAACTATAAGCATATATGCCTTAACTACCGACGTGACAGCACCGGAGAAGTACTTCTCATCATCTGTAAGCACATCTATCAGCTTATACTCTGATACATTATCACTATTATTTATTGTTATGCTGTCTTTGCTATCCAGCTTTTCCTAGGTAACAAGAATAGCACTAGCTTTATCATCTATAACATAGCTATCATCATAAAGCTTATTAAAGTCTTCTAATGTCATAATCTGACAGACTCCCAGCATACTTCATCATAACGCGACATACTATCCTTATCAGTATAAAATGTATTATCAGTATTAAGCAGCCCCTGAATAGAAATTGCTTTATAGGAATAATCTTTTTTATAGCAGCATTGTGTGCATCAATACAATCATATATTCTGTTTTTCGTCTCATCAAGCACACTGGCATCTGTTCCATATATAACGATATTCTGTTCACTAGGGTATGCCGTATTCAGCGAATCCTGCATTCCAGCGTAAAGTGATACAGTAGATGCAACCGCAATAAGAACTATTGTTGATAAAACACATATATTTGCAAGGCCTATTGCATTCTGCTTCATCCTGTATAACATTCCTGAAACAGCCGTAAAATGTCCTGTCTTGTAATAAAACCTTTTTATTTTTCCTCAGAAGCTTAAGCAGCGCAATGCTCCCAGCCGTAAATAACAGATAGGTTCCTATAACAACAAACAATGCTGCAACAAAGAAATATTGTACAGCTTTAAGGATTGAAGAAACTGTAAGTGCAAAGTAATATCCTCCTCCAAGACATAAAAGTCCAAGAATAGTCATAATAAGCTTTGTCTTTGGCTCCTTCTCACCTATCTCATCGCTATGAAGAAGCTCGATTGGCTTAGACATCTGTACCTTGACAAAATTGTATATGAATATTACTGCAAATATGCTTATAAAATATATAATAGTGACAACCACCGCATTTGTTGATATTACAAATGCTGGAACAGAGTCGGCTTTAATCAGCTTCATAAGCACAAGAAACATAAGCCTGCTGAATATAATACCAAACACTATACCTGCTGTTAATGATATTGTTGTTATTATTACATTTTCAAAAAGCATCATAAGAGATATATGCTTTTTTCCATTCCAAGAATATTATATAAGCCTATCTCCTTTGTCCTTCGCTTCATAAGAAAGCTGTTTGTATAAAATAAAAATATCGCTGAGAATATAAATGATACTACAAGTGCAACCTGCAGCAGTAGTACTACATTCTGTCCGCCTCTCATAGCTGCAACATTCTTATTCTTAACAATAGAAATATTCATAAAAAACATCATTACTGTAAATATGGCAGTTATTATATATGGCACATAAAGCTTCTTATTTTTTCTTATATTAGATACTGCCATCTTAGGAAATAACATTTTACTCAATATTATCACCTCCTGTAGCAAGTGCTGTAAGCGTATCTGATATCTTTGTATACATACTGTCATCAGTCATTGAGCCCTTATATATCTGATGAAATACAACCCCATCCTTTATAAAAAGCACTCTGTTTGCGCGGCTTGCAGCCTTTGTGCTGTGTGTAACCATAAGAATCGTCTGTCCATCACAGTTGATTTCATTAAAAAGAGTAAGAAGCTGCTCTGAGGACTTTGAATCCAACGCCCCTGTCGGTTCATCAGCAAGTATTATCTGCGGATTAGTTATAAGTGCCCTTGCTACTGCTGCTCTTTGCTTCTGTCCACCAGATACCTCATAGGGATATTTATCCAGAAGTTGTTCTATACCAAGTCTTTTAGAAAGCGGCTTTACCCTTTCTTCCATCTCGTTATATTTTTTCCCTGAAAGAACAAGCGGAAGAAATATATTATCCCTTATAGTAAATGTGTCAAGCAGATTGAAATCCTGAAACACAAAACCAAGATTGTCTCTTCTGAAGGCAGAAAGTTCTTTATCCTTTATCTGTACTGTATTCTTCCCATTAAGAAGTATCTCGCCATTCGTCGGCTTATCGAGTGAAGCAAGAATATTAAGGAGCGTTGTTTTTCCTGAGCCTGATTCACCCATAATCGCTACATACTCACCCTTCTCAACACTGAAATTAACATCTGATAAGGCCTTTACCTGATTAGTACCGAATCTTGTTGTATATACCTTTTTTAAATTTTTCACCTCTAATAATGCCATTTTAGCACCAGCCTTTCTTTACATTATATTTTACTCTTTGTTTTCCTTTACGCTCATTACATTACAGAGTATATAAAAATGAAATGCACAGCCATTGATATAGCTTACATTTCATTTTCATTTCTTACAATAATGTAAGGTTTATTCATGCTTTGTATAACGTTGTGTCATATCAAGCAAAACTCTGGTGCCATTCTTATAACTGGCATCATAGGTTATCACAAATCCAAGCCTGTCTGCTGCCTTTCTGCACAGATACAGACCTATTCCTGACGATTTCTTATCAAGCCTGCCATTATATCCTGTAAATCCTCTTTCCATTATTCTTGGAATATCCTCTTCACTTATGCCTATTCCTGTATCTTCTATCACAAGCTGCAGGGAATCATCTTTTGAATTCTTTTTTTATACCATCACTGCCATGGAGAGTATATATTCTTACACTTCCTCCATCTTTACTATACTTGACTGCATTGGATATAAGCTGCTCTATAATAAAGCCAAGCCATTTGGAATCCGTACATACTGAATCTTCAATCTGCTCAATATGTAGTGAATATGTCTTCCGATAAACTGTGGTGCAAACTTCTTAACCACCTTTTTCACTGCCACATCCAGTCTGCACAGCTTGAATTCATAATCGGATGAAATATCTTCAAGCCGCAGATAATCCATAACTGCATCCGTATAGAATTCTATCCTGAACATTTCATGACTAAGCTCATTTAACTTCCTGTCAAGCTTTTCTAAATCATTATCATCATTTTTTCATTACTCTCATTGTTTTTAAAATCATCATAATGTTCATTATAACTCTCATCATAGGAATTGCCCAATGAATTATTCTCAAGATTCCTTACTACATCATCAAGTGACTGGATTATCAGCTTTGCTGCGGCAATAGGAGTTTTAATCTGATGTGCCCAGCATGCATAGTAATCCTTGAGATTTCTTGATGCTTCTACACCGGCATCATATTGTTTTCTTTTCTGTTCCTGTAGTTTTATAATAATATCAGCATACAACGCCTCAACATCATTCTTCTTATCCGGCAATGCTATATTCTGTATATCATCTGTCTTTATATTTCTTTCAAGTGTCCTTATTTTGTCAGCAAACACCGAATAGTCATATATAAGATATACTATGTATAGCGCACCATATAATTCTATTCCAAACGAAAACGCCTCATAATATGGAAGATGTATAACCATATCACAAGCAGAAGCACTACATAAGCAAGTACAACCTGTATTATATTACTCTTTTTATTCTTTAAATATAAAAAATAGCAAATCTCATCTTACATCTCTTTCTATCAGCCCTGCTGTCTGATATATAAGGATACTACTCAATAATATATCCGGTTCCCTTTTTAGTCTTTATATAATCTATGAGCCCCGCCTGTTCAAGCTTTTTCCTTAATCTTGTAACATTAACAGTCAGCGTGTTATCATCAATAAAGTTCATCAACTTTCCCAAAAGCTTCAATCATAATATTATCACGCGAAACTACTTTACCTATATTCTCAAGAAGACTCTGCAGTATACGGTACTCATTCTTAGTAAGTTCAATCCTTTTCCCATTATACGTAAATGTCTGGTCATTCAGGTTAAGTATACAGCCGTTATGTTCTATGATATTCGTACTCTCTGCAAATGAATATGTCCGTCTTAGCATTGCCTGCACCTTAGCTATAAGCACATTGATATCAAATGGTTTTACAATAAAGTCATCTCCACCCATATTAATAGCCATAACTATATTCATATTATCAGACATAGAGGACATAAATATAACCGGCACCTTTGATATATTTCTTATCTGCATACACCAGTGATAGCCATTAAAATATGGAAGTCCGATATCCATAAGCACAAGCTGCGCTCATACTTTACAAAGATTTTTAAAACATCAATTGAAATCATCTGCTATTTTAACATCATATCCCCACTTTAATAACTGTTCACATACATTATCAGCTATAATCCTGTCATCCTCAACTATTAATATTTTATACATAGACTCACCCTGCTTCAATGTGCTTCATTATTGTATTATTATTTACAAGCTATTACGTTAAGTATATATTCATACATTCTCTTAGTTGAAGATATGCTTAAGTGTTCCTCAGTTGTATATATACACAAATATCAGGTCCCATTGATATGCAGTCAAGTCCTTCTATTTTACCTGCAAGTATACCACATTCAACACCTGCATGAATAGCCTCAATAGTTGGCTTTTTACCATACATCTGTTCAAATATCCTTACCATATCATCACGCAGCTTAGAATCCTTCTTATATTCCCATGCTGGATATTCACCTGTAAATTCAACATTTGCCCTGAATGCTTCACTAACGATTTTAATCTGTCCCTTAAGATTCTTTAAAGCAGCTCCTACTGAACTTCTAAGTGAGAATCTAAGACATATACCTGATTCATCTAGTGAAACCACACCAAGATTAAGCGAAGTTTCCACAAGATTATCTATATCCTGGCTCATTCTCATTATTCCGTTAGGTAATGATTGTATAAGTGAAACTGCTCTTATACTATCTTCATATGTTACTGCCTCTGCGCTGCAGCCCTCTGATATATCTATAACACACTTTAAGTCTGCATCTGATGTAGCAAACTCCTCTTTTATCTCTTTTGCTGCATTCTCAATAGCTGCTTTAACCTCTGCTGTCTTGTCTGCTGCTACAATAATCTCAGCCATACATTCTCTTGGAATAGCGTTATCCTTTCTTCCGCCATTAAAGGCTGCAAGATATACATTATTATCTATCATAGCATCCCTTAATATTCTTGACATAAGAACATTCGCATTACCTCTGCCTTTATCTATTTCAACACCTGAATGCCCTCCTGTCAGTCCTGATAAAGTAATACCAAGCTTTGTTCCAGTAACCTTATTTTTATCAAGTTTTAGTGTAACTCTGCTACTGCAGCCCCCCGCACAGCTTGCAAGCATGATTCCTTCTTCTTCACTATCCATATTAAGAAGTTTTTTGCCCTTTAACATGGATACGTCTATGGAAGAAGCACCTTCCATGCCTACTTCCTCAGATACTGTGCACACGAACTCAAGACGTGGATGTGCGATACTGTCATCATCAAGTATTGCAAGTGCATAGGCAACAGCAATTCCATCATCACCACCAAGCGTTGTTCCCTTAGCAGATATAAAATCACCATTTATCTCAAGGTCTAGTCCATCCTCATCCATATTCTTATCACAATCAGGTGTCTTCTCACACACCATATCCATATGTCCCTGAAGTATTATAGGTGCTGCATCCTCATACCCCTTTGAGGCTTCCTTTATTATGATCACATTGTTAAGTGAATCCTGATAATATTCAAGCTTTCTTTCCTTGGCAAAATCCACAAGATAATTGCTGATCTTATCCTCCTTATATGATGGATGTGGGATATTACATATATCCTCAAAAAAAGAAAATACATTTTTAGGTTCTAATTCAGATAATACTCTCATAACACTGTCTCCTTTAAAATATTTATAATCTACAAATCTATTTTATTCATTTGTTTATCTGCTTATTTATTTGCCTATTTAACTACTTATTTATCTTGTTCATATATACAATAAACTGATTCTTATGAAGCAGCTTTATAAAATAACACAATCTCTCATACAGCGGCTCCGCTTTATCTCCAAAATGCTCTTTCACAAGCTGTCCTATATCATAAATACTTCTTACACCATCTATGCTATGCCATACAAATGTACCGAAATCATCTAGTTCAATGTAACTATATCTGGGTTTTCGTGCAATAAGCTGCGCTATTCTGTTAAAAATCCCTTTATTGTGTACTTTGACTTCTACATGACCTTTTTTGTTTTCCCTGCATTCGAACAACGAATTATGCTTTGGAACATAGTCTAAGTAATTATCCTTCTGCTTAGCCATAAATCAAGCCTTCTCCTTTAATCCTAGAAAATAAAAATCTGCCGGCAAAATAACCGGCAGACTCATTATAACATATTATTTATTATTTTGTCTTCTTTTCTTTTTTGTTAATAAATGCTACTAATGTTGAAACAAGACATACAAAGAATACAAGTCCTCCGATATTACCAATATTAATAATCTTTGATATATTAATAACATCGCCAAGAGTAGCTGCACCAACAGGAATAATAGCAAATACTGCTAAGAGGATACCAACCAGTCCTTCACCGGCAATAAGACCTGATGAATAAAGTATTCCCTGATTAACCTTAGCCTTACGCTCTTCTTCTGTAATACCTTTCTTCTTATCAAAGTAAAGTCTTACAAGTCCACCAACCATAATAGGTGTACTTAAATAGATTGGAAGGTAAAGTCCTACTGCAAATGGAAGCACAGGTATCTGAAGAATCTCAACTACTATTGCAATTGCAACTCCTGCAAATACAAGTGACCATGGAAGGCTGTTACCCATAACACCTTCAACAACCATCTTCATAAGAGTTGCCTGTGGTGCTGGTAATTCTGTTGAACCATAGCCCCATGCTGCATTAAGTAAATAAAGTACTCCACCAACTGTAATAGCTGATACAGCTACACCAATAAGTTCACCTGCCTGCTGCTTGTATGGTGTTGCACCTACTATATAGCCTGTCTTTAAATCCTGTGATGTATCTCCTGCTATAGCTGCAATTATACATATTACAGAACCGATACTTATAGCAGCAACCATACCCTTCATTCCAACAGTACCTGTTGCTTTAAGAATCGCTGATGAAATAAGAAGTGTCGCAATAGCCATACCTGATACAGGATTATTGGAACTACCTACTAATCCAACCATACGGGATGATACTGTTGCAAAAAAGAATCCAAATATGATAATGATTATTGCACTAAGAAGATTTACTGGAATAACTGGGATTAACCACATAATAATAGCAAGTACTCCGATTCCTAATACAACAAACATCATAGGAATATCCTTAGTTAATCTTGATTCTACTCCATCTGCCTTCTTACCATATCCCTTAAGTGCCTGCTTAAATGTCCTTACAATAAGTGGTAATGACTTAATTAAGCTTAAAATACCACCAGCTGCAACTGCACCGGCTCCAATATAACGTACATAATTAGACCATATCTGTGATGGCTTCATCTGTGAAACTGGAATAAGTGCTGGTCCAATGATATTATCTCCACCGAATAATGCGATTAATGGCATAATCATAAACCATGCAACAGAACCACCTGCAAGAAGGTATGATGATACCTTAGGTCCACATATATAACCAACACCTAAAAGTGCAGGTAATACATCTGCACCTACTGCTGAGCTTATATGGCTTAATTGTAAAATCAACCTCACTTGGGAACACCTTAAGTCCATCTGCGATAAACTTATAAACAGCAGCAATACCAAGACCTGCAAATACTGTACCAGCCTTAGCACCACCTTCTTCACCTGCAACTAATACCTCAGCACATGCCTGTCCTTCTGGATAAGGTAACACACCGTGCTCCTGGACAATCAATGCACTACGAAGTGGAATCATGAATAATACTCCAAGGAAACCACCGATTAATGCAATAAGCGCTATCTCAACTAAAGAAGGCATAGCTGTACCTTCCTCCTGCGCCCACATAAATAATGCTGGAAGTGTAAATATAGCACCTGCTGCAACCGATTCACCAGCAGAGCCAATAGTCTGGACCATGTTATTCTCTAATATGGAATCTCTTCTTAATATAAAGCGTATAATTCCCATTGAGATAACCGCTGCTGGTATAGATGCAGAAACTGTCATACCAACTCTAAGTCCTAAATATGCGTTAGCACCGCCAAATAATATAGCTAATAAAACACCTATAATAACAGATGTAACTGTTAACTCAGGCATAACCTTATCAGCTGGAATATAAGGCTTGAACTCTTTCTTTTCGTTCATACTCTTCTCTCTTT
>ENA-OQER01000914-OQER01000914.1-human-gut-metagenome-genome-assembly--contig:-NODE-914-length-15457-cov-16.037573_pt1 | contig 15457 bp, 19 predicted proteins | sample MGYA00242797_ERZ504639 | MGnify/ENA primary metagenome ERZ504639 (study PRJEB26092, sample SAMD00036306) | human gut metagenome | host: Homo sapiens | study: EMG produced TPA metagenomics assembly of...
TATAAACTCTGCTAATCTCTTTTTAAACTTTTTCCCCTCGGTATGAGCAACGAATGGTATTTTACAGATTACTCGCTTTATATAAGAAGGACAATAGACTAAGATAAAAGAACTAAGCACTAATATAACAAAATACTCTGTAGGTTTACAAATCAATCCTGGAGCAACTTTATTTATAAGAAATATAACAATATATATAGGAAATACAGTTGAGAAAACAGATACAACACTCACGATGAGTAAGGCTAAAAATGGTAAGTTCAAAGATGTAAATAGATAGATTATACTAATAGGAGCTTTCATTATCTTAAGCAGAGCTAACTTCCAAGTCGTATTTTTGACATTATGTGACTCCAGTTGTGGGTATAAATATATAAACACAACAACGATAGCTACCTCCAAAAACAATATAAAGAAAAATATTGCAGGTGGCAGAATGGTAAATATGCAAAATGATATGCCTCCTAAAAATATAATTGAAAATGACACAAGCTTAAGCCAACTATTTAAAGACAACTCAGGCAACCAGCTACTTGCTTCGGCAATTCTCCTTTCATTCTTACACACATAATGGGTAAGACTTAATGATCTTACGCATACATACCCCTTACACTTTTCAGCCATAAAGGAAAAAGGGTATTCACAAATGCTACCATCTCCAAAGAATACAACAACAGATTCATAGGGGGAATCCATAGAGCCATCATCTATACTTATAAGTTTTCTTCTTTTTACTCTACATTTTATTGAAGATAGCTTTGCTGATTTGGCTAGTTGCCTATCAACGATAGGATATACAATTTTCTTTTCAAGACATAGATTTATATAATCTACAAACTTACTCCATGCACCCATCAAAAAGCCGTATAAGAGAATTAATATAAAACCTGTACTAAACAATATTTTAAATCCTTCATTCCAAATAAGACTAAAGATTAATATAGAGAATAACAGCCAGAATAGTGTAAGAGCTATAAATACCCAGTTATGGAGAAATCTATACCTTACATACATTACTACAACCTTTCCGGAAAGAAAACGTTCATCCACAATATAAGGATGGCTATTCCTATTATGCATTATCATTGAAAACTTTATTAAAAAACTACCAAGCGACCCAGCCTGCACAATCTGGTACAGAGCGCTTTGGTCTACAAACTTACAACATATTATATAAGCAGCAAGAGATTCTATTTTATCAATAACTGCATAATTGAGAATAACTAATGATCTTGTTTGTTCTTTATTTTATCATCAGCATCCTTTATTTTTTTCTGATACCCCTCTAATTTTTCTTTTAGCCTCAAAATATTCGTTTGGTCAACTAACTTGTATGTTTTTGCTTTATTCCCAAGAAGTTCAATTATCTGTGTCAGAGTCTTTAAATCATCAACGTAATAACGCACTATGTCTTCCGGATTTTCAATATTCAACGCATCGCTATAGTGACCAACAATGAATGACAACACCATTAGCTTGTGTTCATTTTTCAAACCAACAAAGCCATTTACAAACTTTTCCGGTTCAACCCTTGCAAATATAGCGGAAGAAGAATAGCTTGAATGGTCAGGCATATTACCTCCATAAACAGCATATAAATCATTCACATTACCAGCATTTAGCGACTCCAAAATTATAGTTAATTTGTCCTTCAATAATATCATCTTTTCTTGATATACCTTTCCGAGTTCTGTCATAAGCGATTGAATCTCAGGCTTCTCATCTATCCCATTAAAATCATATTGCATATATCTTAATAGATGCAGTCGCATCTCACTAAGTTCATTCTGATTATTACAGTTTCCATAAAATTGATTCCGCATGATTGTTTTACACCAATTGGTAACCTGTTTACATTTATAACTGCTGGTCAATTCCCTATTAATAATCATCAACATAGCCAATGCCGACGACAGCATTTCATCCACACATTTAAAGTTACCGTTCTTTAGATAATCAGCATTTAGTTTTATATTTTTAGTCAGTTCTTCATTCTCTAAAGCCAAATAGTTTTTTAAAATTTCCCAAGGCATTTTTTCATCCTTCTTCATTTCATAATCTATTAAATCAAAATCTATCTTTCCATGATAGAGATACGACATCACAATGTCGACATATTCTTTAGCCATTGCACAATATTCTTTCGCTAATCCTGCTTGCTCATACTTTTCCTGTATTTTAATCATTTCTGATTTTAAAGGCTCCTCTTCATCTTTTAAATCTAAATCAAATGAAACTTGGTTTACAATATCTTCACTCAGTTTTTTACTATAATTATTCATGTTTATACTCTGCCCTTTTTCTTCTGCATAAACAACAACAAAGTTTACTAACAGACGCAACTTTATTTTTTCAAAATTAGAACTCTTTTTATAGTTAGCAGGTATCCGATCTATAAGCAAAGAGAAGTCATTTAGACTTTGCTTCAATATTCTGAGATTATTCGTTTTTGATGCTCTAAAACATTTCTTTACAATATCCTTTTGTTGCTAAGATACTCGTTATTGAGCAAACTCTCATCTTGAACAAAACTATTGATGGCTACATCTACATCTGGATCAATTTCAAATTCACGTCCAATCGTTTTTTCTTTAATATCTTGTAATTTATCATTTACCTTATCTACATTTCCTATCAATATGACATTACAACCTATGTGCTCAACATAGTAATTAATGTATCCCAGTACATCCAGAATATCTATTTTACTCCTCTCTATATCATCAAATACAAGGAGTCTGTTTCCTTTAACATGAGAATCATTGCTACCAAGTAAAGCCTTAGGATCTATTGTACAATCCAATTTAAGATCTGCATTATCGTTTTCGTCAAAATCAATATTATAACGAAGAGCAGCAGAAATTGCTAATTTAAACACCTTACCAGCTTTCCTCATCGCTTTACTATGCAAGATAGGACTAATTGCCCTTTTTAACTCGTCATCAATCTGGCTTGTTTTTGTCATGCCATAAAGGGAAACATAAATAGGGTTTAACGTAAAAGATTGCTCGTCATCATTATTCTCTGTTTTAAGATTTTCAATCCAATCTTGACGAAATATGTCTTACCACATCCCCACGGTCCCTTTAAAAGAACAGCGTAACCAGGCTTCTTTATTTTCAGATAGTCATTGAGAATATCTATTATTTCTTTATTATGCTTAATCATTCTCATATCTTTTTTATAACGAATAAAAAAACCGTAAAATAACACTTTGTAAACTAAAAATAAAACAAGGAAAAATGTAAAAAGGAAAAATCATTTTCGATATATCAATGATAATTACGTAATGACAGAAACAGAAACTCTAAAATCATGAATACAAATATCTGCGGAAAGCGATTTCATTTTCTTGAAATACGCATATGCTCCTTTCCCCACTTTTCAATGGTATCAAGAGTTATGGTTCCATTTTCACACAACATGTTCAGCCCCTCATCTGCTTTTTTAGCAAAGTATTGGGATATCGCATTTTCATGATTAACCATATTTTCAAAAGACTTTAATGTATTTTTGAACTAACATGACGAGACCACTGATGGTAACGGAGAAGTAGCTCCCTACCATTCTTCCTCCCTATTTTATTAACATTGATGCTGCAAAGATGCGATAATCCGATGTAAACACCAAAGAATTTAGCATAGATCTTCAAATTACCAGTGCTATCGTCACCTAACGATTATAACGTTGGCTATTATATGGAGTACGTTCATGGAGATGACGGAAACTCTCAATACGTTCTTCATTCAGGGTACCATCATTCCACATTCTATCCAATTCAGCATCAGCCATTTGAACAAAATAATCAGAGATCACCTTATTCAAATCACGCAAAGCCTCAGGAGTCTTGATAAATGACAACATATCAAGGAGTTGCAGTTGAGCTTGATTCATTGTTGCAGTCTGTGCCATAATTGTTCTATTAATAATTCATTAAGTAAAGATAAAGCAATCGGGCACAATGAAAACTTACTTTCATATTGCCAAGTGCATTTTATCTAAATGCAAAAATAAGCGAAACATTCTTTTCCTCCAAATATTAGCGCATAAAAACTCCACATTTTAACCTTCAGCAACATTTTATAGCCGTTCATACCGTCCTGATAATATCACTCTTTTAGAGTAATCTCTTAATGATAGTATTTTTATCCTCAACACCTTTGGTATATTTTCTGATTGTTTACCCAGTATGTTATGCACTCAGGTGGTTCTATTCCGTCAAAGGCGAGATACAAACTGCCGGACATTGCTCGCCATAAAAAGTATGCCATATGAATGGTTCGATGGCGAAGTGCCAAAGGATAGATTTATGTAGCGATTGTTTTAGTTCATTTAGCAATATACAGAAATTACAATTAAAAGACCTTATTCATGTCTATGTTGAAGCCTACAACTCTCATATTTTTCGCTAAAGCCACTTTCCAATAGCATAATGGTGATATACCGATATGAATACTATATTTACGAAGTATAAGCAACTTACGAAAAAGCAACGTCAACAACTCCTTGCGGCTCTTCAGTCGCAAGGCATCGACATTTTGAAAATCGAAGCCTACGAATATGCTGATGCCCCAGGCATCAAACATCTGTTTTTCTATTTTGCAGAGGATAGCAGGAAAGCTATTCCCTATTTTATGCTAGATAGCGAAGTTTGGGAGAAGATTCTCCTTACTATTTATCGCTACTAACGCTTTTTCAACAAATCGATTATTTTGAACTCATTAGCATTTATTGATGTCAGCATTTCCTCTTTCTGAGCTTTATCCTTGACATTGCGTTCAATCATATCTCTCAGAGAAGAAGACATACTTCTAATTTTATCTAGAAATTTCTGATTTTCAATAGTTACTTCTTTATCAATTGACACAATTAGACGATCTAAGAATTTTATAACCTTAATCAAAAGTTCGATCAAATCAATCACTTTATAAAATTCCGTAAGAGGATCGAATGTATTCAGTATAGACAAAATACCCATTACATCACCTGGTTTTTTCTTAGAGAATTTCAGATGAACCAGCTTTGCCCTAACCATTCTAACATTTTGGTCCTGTACACTCTCCTTCAAACAAGATTCCAACTTGTCTGCCATATCATGGAGTGGAACATCAGATTCGGGAAGAAGCTGTTTCATTTCATACCATAGCGATTCACGAGCTTCTTCCTCTGTATATCCAACTATCTGAGTTAAGGCCGAAGTCTTTACTATCAAGAAATATCGCATATTCAAGGCTGCTTCGAACTCTGTATCAGAAGACAAATAGGAATCCGTAATAGAAAGAATATCCAACATAGAGTACATCACTAATGAATAAAGATTATTCAACTGATAGAACTTTTCCAGTTGGCCATTAGAAGATTTCTCACCTTTTTTGATACCCAAGAATTCATAAACTTTCTGGATTTTCTCAAATAATGCAATACTATCCAGAAACCTTTTACCATACTCGTTTAGGTATTTTTCTGTAGAAACCTTAAACTTCTTCCCTTTAAGTAAAGCCTGAATTGCCTTCATGTGCCTTCCATCATTACCCAGCAGACCAGTTTCGTCGAGATTGACATCACTAAGACCCAAATCATTTTCAATAAGGCTCTGTAGGTATCCTATTGTGCAGATAGCATGCAGAATATTCATTATCAGCAAATAACAAGACAATAAGGAGGCATAAGGCTCTTCATCTGTAATAGCCATCGTTTCCTTGATAAGTTTTCCTGCCGATTTGTCATAATGTAGAGCGATATCCCTCATAACTTTGCCATCCCAATCTGCCCTAAACTTTTCGAGCAAATCTTGAAGAACAGAAAGAGAGTCTGAGATTTCAGGAGTCACCATGCCGGAGTCATTTAAGATAGTTGTCAAATAGCCGATTAGAGTTTTCTTCTCGCCCTCTTTAAAGGAGTAAATATACTTAATACCTTCAGAAATTCCTGCAACAACATTCTTCCAATGGTATCGCTTGGCATACACATTATCAGTTTTCAATGCCGCCAGTGCACTTATGCAGACATTGATATAAACAAAGTCTATCCCCATAAGGCAAGCATTAAAAATATGAGTATTAAAGGCTTCTTCCTTCAATATCATCTCTTCTCTACTTATCGCAATCAAGACTTCTTCACTTAATTTATCAACAGTGGCTTGCATAGATCAACAACCCTCAGTATGTAAGCTTCTTTACCCATAATATGCTCAAAACTTATTAATTCAGTGAACACAAAATAGCACCTAATTTGTTATAAGACACCACCCTCTTTCAATTGCTTGATAGTATCTTGTTTTAACTTGGTTAAAGTTTTTTGGTGAACATTCTTCTCTTCTAAGGACAAATGTCCCGACATATAAGCCAACACATCCTCTTTTGTTGCAGGAATTCCCCAGCATGCAGCATTCACTTCAACCATTGACGGATTCATTTTATAGGCATCAGTATAAAGAGCGGATACTTCATCTTTATACCCAGCATACAAGTTATTGATGTGGAACATTTCTTCATGTGCCTTACTTTCCTTTGTTACATTTGCCTCCTTCCCTCTGAACTGTATTTCCTCACATATAGGATAAGGACCATCCAAGCTTTCGATTTTTGGCACGAATCGAAAAGGACTCAACTCCTTATGTTGTTCACTATTCACATAAAGACCGAAATCACAGTCTTGTGTTTTTTATGGTCATTACATACGCCACACGATGGCTGCAAGTTATAAAAGCATGTACCAAGAAATGGGTATAAGCTTTGAGGCAGGTAATGATCCATCTGATAAAACACCTCTCCATTATTCGACATCGTAGGAATTGCATTACAATATACACATGTTTTCAATCCCATCTGTTGATGAATCTCTCCCAGTATTACCCTGACTTTGGCATATTGAAGGCATTCGATGATTCGCTCATAAAGTTTTCCTTTTAAAACTTTCTTCTTCGTCTGCCGATATGCCACCTTAGTCGCCAACATACCAGGCTCACGTTTCTGCACCTCGTTATACTTATCTATATATTGTTTCCATTCTATAGGCTCCAATGTCAAGACCTTAGGATAGTCAGCTATCAACAAATCGATGTAATCCGTTATTGCACTTTTATCATTCCAATCATTGTTATCAGCAACGAATGTCCCAAGTTCCGCCAGTTTTTTCTCCACGTCAGCACATGTAGCCATTACTCGTTGGCTATAAACAAGAGCATAGCTCCTTACCGCATCATCTATCTCAATCTTTACCATTTCTCTTCCTCCTATCCTCATTTAGTTGTTGCAGCTGCATCTTCAAGAATGGATCGCCTATCAATTCCAACAGCAAATGATATTCCGCTTCACTATCATCATGGAAATGCCACCAGGAAGCAAACGCTCTATCATACGCTTAATTTTCTTTCTGGCAAATTCCCCCACAAAACCCTGTTTGAGAAAGAAACTCTGATAGAGAATGTCGCATATATTAGCAGCGAAAGGATTCTTAATGCCTTCAGGCATGACCATCTTCCCATCCTCCAGATAAAGAATATTACTCTGAGGAATATCAGACAGTACAAATGGTGAGTGCGTAGCTATCAGGATATTGAAGGATGCATTTCTGTTCATAAACAATCGCTTGATATAGCCCAGAAGTTCATTAACAAATCGCCTTTGGAACTCAGGGTGAAAACAAATCTCTACCTCATCAAGTATCAGGTTAATGTTTCTATACCTTACCCGATGCGATTCCTGTATGCTCAATAGGTTCAACACATGATAAATATATGTACTGAAAGTATAGAGGTATTGCCTCTCACCAGCACTCATCTGCTCAATTGGAATGGGAGTATCATTCACTCGTTCTCCATTTTCAAACCTATTCATTAAGATTTCTATTTGGAAGAACGAAGGAGGCAAATATTCCTGAATATCACTCATACTCCTCAAGTCTTTACCTTCATCAACACACAAAAAATATCCTTGATGAGAAATTTTACGGGTCAAGAATGTCTGAGAATTGATAGTCCCATTCTTCAACGCATTTAAGAAATGTAGGGTCTGTCTTATCTTAAGAGAGATATGCGACTTGTCCCTCTTGATGGTCTTCACCAACTTGTATATCAATTCCATCGTATCAGGTTCTACTCTTTGGGTAAACTTATCTAGCTCACCCAAGCCAGAAAACTCCTCATAGGCGGGATAACTATTGGCTATCGCAAAGGTCTTGTAGATAAGATACATGGCGGCTGTTCTTTGCAGGGTATCATCGAAAATCAACCATCCACAACTCCATAACATTTTAATATCTCTGTACCGATGTCGTTATGTTCAAGTGGCGAGAACTTATAGCCATCATACACTTTAAACTCCACCTGATATTTCTCCACATACTTTTTTTTCAAGAGAACTAGAATCAAATTTATAGAGAATATTATCCAAATCATAATCCTCCATGAAACGCTATCATGTACCTGTGCATATATCAAGATGGCAGATAGTCTGTAAAGAGTAAGATGATGCTCCTTGTTCAAGTCAAAGACACCTTCGTCACGATAAGGATTCAATACGATAGGAGTCATATATCCATCGTTCTTATGAAACAAGCTATCCATCCAGACATGACCTTCCGCCTGAGTTTCAGCCATAGTATCATCCAGAACATCTTTCAGAATCAAGCAACGTTCCCTTTTATAATCATTGGCGTTAAAAGCCTGCAAACTATAATTGGTAACTATCGTATAGAAGAAGTTTTCCTTAGCCCATTTCACGAAATCAGCCATCAATACCTTCTCTGAGCTTACCATCCGTCCTTGACAGCAGTCAAGGTAACAGAAGCCTCGTTGCCCATTTGAAATTCAACTCTATTTCCCAGGCAAGAGATACTGGCAAGCTGTCCGTTAACAACATAATAGAGTTCGGCATACAAGTCCTTGACATAATAGAGGTCATCTGCCGTTTTACGACGTTTTCCTCTATTCAGCAAACAACTCAAGTTGTTGATTACTCTATAGATAATTTCGAACAAGGAAGACTTACCGCTACCATTCACCCCCACGATAGCCTCCACATTGATGCGACTGCCATAGAATCCTTGCAATGAATTCTCCTCTCTGAGCGCAACCTTGTTGCGATTAATCTCACAGCGTCCATTGAGCTTGTAGAACTCATCACGCAGCCCCTTTTTCAAATTAGGAGAACAATTGGGGAGAATATGAATCACAGAAAGAGAAAATTCCTTTGGAGTTCTTTTATATTTTGATTTCATAAGATTTCCATATAGTTAAATTCCATAGTTTCAAAGCTTTGAATGTAACCATCCAACCACTATAGCAAATATTTGAAAATTATGCTTTTACTATCTTCTCATACCACCCTACCATGGTCTTAGCCTTTTCTTCCCAAGATAAATCTATCTGTCTCTGCTTGCAGTTCTCAGACATTTGTTTCAACAGATTTCTGTTTCCTTCAAATTCATTCAAGATAGTTGCGAAAGATTGAGAGGACTTAGAAGGATTAGTCAAAAGAATCTTCTTGCCTACTTTTTCATTCACAGCATCACCCTGTCCGCAAGTATCAAAACAAACGACAGGAAGATTATTGCCAATAGCTTCCAGAACTACATGCGGTGTTCCTTCGGCAACGCTTGTAAAGAAGAATACATCGGAATTTTGCATGATGTTCTGTACCTCATCATGCTAACAGCACCATGCCAGATACACTTATCAGCAATGCCATAACTCTCAGCTAATGACTGATAGGATTCTGCATCACCGCCACCAACAATATGAAGACGGAGCTTATCGTTTCCACTCTTAGCTACAGATTTTAAAGCCAAGCCCAACTGCTTGCGGAAATCCATTTTGCCAACCCAGAGCACATCAAAGGTATCTTTACCCGATTTATCCAGCAAAGGATGCTCCTGCACATAGCACCCCGTCTCATTGAGCAGAGGTGAGTCAATACCCATATACTTCTTGAACGAGCGCTGCGAGTTAGATGAAGCAGAGAAGATGACTGATGCCTGATGCGCAGCCTTTCTCACACGACCAGAACACCTCAGCTGGATACCCGTCAGGAAATTCTTCAGACGCATGAACAACTTAGTCTTCAGTCCAGCACCATCCAGATAAGCCACAGGGAACTTATCCTTGGTATCCACAGGCCCCCATACGAACGGCACCCCCATTCTCTTGTGATAGTTTCCACAGATATCCTGCTCACGGAATCCAATCATGTTGAGCTGATGCAACACATCCATCTTCTCCACCTTACAGATATCCTTTGCCAAGAGATACGTCTTCCACTGCCACTCCTTATAATATTTATAGAAGCGCCAGTCCCCCTGGTTCCAGCACATCTTCCTGATTTCCTCCGATACTGGATTATAATAGAAGTGCATGTTCTTCCCCCTGTTCCAAGGTAGGCACCGCCTCCTCTATTTTGTCCCGAAACTCCCCTTCGGTGATAATATATAGTTCACAGAACTTAGCAAGATTGCTCACCCAGTTCCAAGCCATTCCCGGCTCACTTCCCATCCCAGGCGAGCAAGCGTAAGCATTGATTAGTATCTTCATACATTACAGATATTTCATTAAACCTCCAACGCAAACTTATCTTTCGATAGCAGCGAAAGAAAAGCAGCGGTCATTACCTTTAGCAAGTATGCTGCCAAATAACATTTACAACAATGTGCCAACATTGCATTTTATTAACCAAGACACGGCAATATGACATACTAAACCGACAAAATGTCGTTAAAAATAAATAAAGAAAGAAAATTTATATTGCATAATGTTTGCATATGCTAAAATAGAGTTTTTAGGCACTCGCAGCCAAAACATTAATGCCAATGCGAGAGGGCTCTTATAGATTTCTCCCCTTACTTACAGAGAATACGAGAAATGTTAATGAAAGACCTCCAAACCTTTTTGGAGAAGGTAAGGAGGCTTTTCTATGTATAACGGTAGCTTGTAAATGCTACCATAGAACAAAAGGAGGTTTTATGATACCCTACAGAAATTTGAGAGGTAACTCACCTGTCATTGGCTATGAGATTGAACCTACACGTATTAACGTGATGTTCCAAGGGGGAAGGACCTATTCTTATAGTTATGCAAGTGCAGGTTCGTACAATGTAGAGCAAATGAAAAGACTAGCCCGTGAAGGCGCAGGATTAAGTGCCTACATTACGAGAAATGCTCGCTTTGATTACGAGAAGTAATTTACCTATCTGATTTATGGTTTGCCCTGATAGAGTTGCAGCTCTATTAGGGCGTTTCCTTTTTGTCCCTATTACATTTATTATAACGGCATATCCCTTCTTTTATTATGTTTACCACAAAAATAGCTCTTCCTGCTATTTAGTTAGCCTTTCTATATCTCCTCATACAACTTCTCTATGCTATCATTTACCATAACAGGAGCAAATCGGGAAACTTGTTATCGTTCAAAAAAGCAGCCATGATGAAACTTTTTTCTTTGATAGAATAATCCACGGCTAAATCGGAGCACAGGCATTATAAATAATTGCAAAAGGAATATCTACTCCCTCTTATAAACCCTAAACTTATCTCCATCCGCAACCAATTTGAGACCTTGTTTCAAGAGATAATCTTTATCAGAATAAGTAAAATCCACCAATACGGCATCCTTGTCAATTTTCACTGCATCGACAGCCTTACCCAATGCAACCTTCTCATTTTGGAGCATCCAGAATCCAGGATTGTACATCAATTTGCTATCCGTGTAGAAATACCAATAATGAGCCTCCAAACCATATAAAACCGTATGGTTCATCTTAAACCTGGGTTTCAAGCCCTGTTTAATTTCCTGATTGGATTCCAATTGCCATTTCGGTAATAAAACTCCTTGCAACTTAGCATCAGAAGACATCGAATTGTTAGCACAGATACCATCGTTATACATCAAGAGCGAAGTCACAATCATGATGCCAAGAGCCAACTTAACATTCGTCATTTGTTTAACCGTCTTCCTAACATACACCGCAGCGATAGGTAAGATAGCACTTGCCACCATCAGTGATTTCCGGAATCCTGTATCACTACCTGCGGAAGGAACATAAATGACCATTCCCTAGAACAAGCAAAGGCTTGATCTGCGATTGTTTTTCTCACGATAAGCCTTGTAGGCAACATAAAACAAAGGCAAGCTTACCAAAGGAGCCACACATACAGGCCAACTATGAAACTTCATGCCGATTCGACCCAAAATGCCATAACATATAATCGTTCCCAACAAGATGCTCACAGCAATTCTCAGTTTATGCTTTTTTTAGAAAATGAGTTAGGCAAAGATACCCTATCACAGAAAGGACAATTGTTATAAACAATACGCCCAATAATCGAGCCTCTGGTTCTATACAGTAAACATTAAGTATTTTAAAAACAAAAAGGTCTAAAATATAAATTACAGAAAACAGCCAAAAATCAAGAAATCTCATATGAGCCAGCTCCATATTATCAACCTTCATATTAATCACAGTTTCATTAAACTTAAGGATTTTTATCATAGATGAAATCATCTCTATATAATATTGCTTTCTATTTGCTATATTTTCCAAATCATTAGTAGCAAGCTTCCAATATGTACGTTTTTTCAACACTTTGACTGAATACCAAATTGTACTAGCTAATATGGCTACTAAAACCAACATTGATACCAATATGAATGTATTAACTATTTTTCCATCATCCGTTTCATCAAAAATAAGTTTAGAACATCCGACTAATATTGCCCCCATAATAGAAGTTGTACCTATAAAAATCGAAGCTTTGCCTTCAACTGTTTTACGTCTATCCCTTTCTTCTTCCAAGAAATAACACAATTTCTCATACTTCAACTTCAAAACTTCCAGTTGTTCATCTTCTTGATTCGTTTTACAATTACATAGAGAACAAATCAAATTACCCACACTTTTTTTCACATTCATAATCTACATAACTGATTTACGATTTCCTTTGATATTGGAAGCTCGACCAAATGCTCTATCCATGCCCATTGACCATTGGGATTAATTTCTAAAAACCAATAACGATTCTCTACATCTAAAACGAAATCAATAGCAGCAAATTGTAAATTTAACATTTTCATCAACTCCTGACATTTTTCGTATAAAGATTGAGGAAGTACTATTGACGTATGTTTTAAAACATGTTGACCTTTACGCCAGTCAGTTACAGTTTCGGGATTAGTTTGAGAATCAATTGCTACAGCGAAACACTCTTTCCCAACAAAAGTTGCCCTAACATCATATTTCTTTATTATTTCCCTTTGAAAATAATTTACACTGTATTCAATTTCATTTTTTTTAAATGACCGATCAACCGTAGTTGTAAAAACAACTAGCGGTTTGGCAGCATCCATAATTCTTACGTTGTGTATTGGCTTTATAATGTTCTTACCAGACCGTAAAAAAGGATTCGCCACACTATATTTATTAGTGATTAAAGACTCTAGAATTTTAAATCCAACTTGTTTAGCCAATAACAGTTGATAAATTTTGTTCTCAGCATTTCTAATAGCAAATACAGAGTTGAACCATTGTTTCTTCTCTAAGATTCTATAAATACCTTCTAATGTGTAATAAACTTCTGTTTGCAAAAATGCGACTTCTCCTTTAGTCAGTTCACGTCTGTCGTATTGGGGAAGTTCTGGCCTTCTGTAATATATATTAGTAAAAGACAAGAGATTATATTCTTGTGCCTCATACTTATCATATAAAACATAATGCTCTTTTGCAAAATCAAGAACGACCTCTACATTTTTACATAATTCCTCTGTATTGAATCGATAGAATACAATATTCCTCCGTTGTAGCTCTCTTACAACGAAATCAGTCGTAACATCACCCTTATTGGTATTAAGAGAACTTTCGTCATCAGATTCCATTTGATAAAGAGTCTTTGTTCCTATAAGAAGCATTTCATTAGCAGAGTCATCTGCCTCTCTCAAAGCCTCTGTTTTTGTCGTTATACATAATTCATCCAATTTTGATTCAACAAAGGGAAGAACAACACCGTCTTTGCCTCGAATCACATTTACTTTTTTGTCGTAGTCATAATGATAAGAATGTAGCATATTGCCATGCATCGGTTGAGAATAACTTAATAATATTGATTTCATTATATTTTTACTAAACTTTTTTATATAATTTATCTATTTCGCATTTTTTATCACTTACAGTTGAATCATTTGGAAACATCTTTACAAACATAGTGTTATAAAATATTTTTTTTCCAGATGTTGACATCGGAAACAACGTTACATTTTTAACGTCTATGTCTTTTATCTTTTCAACATAAGAATCAAAGCACCCACATGAAAATTCGCTTATCTTTTCTTTTACAATAATATCAGACATGATGTTCATCAAAGCATCATAACCAACTGTCGATTGAAGTATATTGGTAGGTTTTGAATACCCATCATAACTCCATTCTTCCTCAAAATACAGTTTTACAGAACTAAAGAAATAGAACATACAATCAGCTATTTTTGAATCCTCATCATTTGCATAATACAACCTAAAAGGAAGTGATTTAGCGGACTTACAGGTTCGCAATTCCTTGCGCTCTCTATACTTATCATTTTCAGATTCACGCAATGAGACACTTATTAAAGCCACGATTGACTTTACCATAGTAGCTTGAGACAATGGTGGAACCTCTGACTTATCATAATTTCCTCCATACAACTTAATTCTTTTATAGAATGGTGATTTTGGGTGACCATTCAACGCCAGAACTACCTCTAAAGCTGTCTTATAAGGAGAATCATCCGTTGACAAACCAAACAAACTATACACTAAATCTTGCGAAACACGTTTTTGCGTTCTGTTTATTGTAGAAAAGATCATAGCTTGATACTCCAAGGTCTTGTCTATAAAGCAAGAAATTACTAATTCTATATTAAGCAAATTATCCAATTTATCATTCCAATAATCTTTTTTCCCTTGATAATTTGTTTCAATATAATTCTTTAATCTATCTATTGCAACCTCAATGCCCCTAATTCGATGTTGCCCATCAATTATGGTCACAAAAATATCTGCATTTTTATCACCTTGCTTTGCTTTTTCAACTTCTTCTACAACTCTATCATCAAAGGCAATTGTTACTACATCCCCAGAAATTCGCTGACTATCTATCATACATTGGGGAATACCCAATACTATATTTGTAGGAAATGTAGCAGTATCATCATAGATTAAGAAATCTGCAATTTTCTCAACTCTGCCTTTATCAACTTTTCGTTGCACATGATTATTATAGATAGGTATCCCATCATCATAGCCTATAATCAATCTTTCTGTATATTTTGTATATTGCAAGACCTCCCCTATTTTTGCCTTACCTATAACCTGTTGGCGGAATTAAAAAACCGCCTGAAAATTAGTATATTTTTATGGCGAAAAAGTTGTGCATCTCGTTGATTTTTAGTAACTTTGTAGTGTCCAATTATAAAGTTATATATTTCACGCTATG
>ENA-OQER01000915-OQER01000915.1-human-gut-metagenome-genome-assembly--contig:-NODE-915-length-15457-cov-3.924984_pt1 | contig 15457 bp, 14 predicted proteins | sample MGYA00242797_ERZ504639 | MGnify/ENA primary metagenome ERZ504639 (study PRJEB26092, sample SAMD00036306) | human gut metagenome | host: Homo sapiens | study: EMG produced TPA metagenomics assembly of...
CAAAAAAAATAAAAGCAACAAGAGATATTTCTAACTTTTTCCCCAAATCTATCAATCAACTTAGATTTGGGGATTTTTGTATTTAAAAAGTTCAGCGAAACGACAAAATGCTTAAGATGCTTCTTTTATAAAAACAAGTTAATTTTCTTGCTTATTAAGTTTTTGTTACATTGATTAGAATATGCTTTTATTTTTAAACATTTACCATCAAAAATATTTTGATTTATTAGATTTTATTCCTAGGTTTGTGCAAACCATAAACTTACAAATCTATTACAAACATTATGAAAAAGACACTATTACTACTATTCGTATGCTTATTCGTAGGAATAAGCCATGCACAAGCACAGGTAACAGTGAAAGGAACCGTTATCTCAAGCGAAAACAACGAACCGGTAATCGGAGCTTCCGTATTGGTAAAAGGAACAACCAATGGAACAATCACCGACATCAATGGTCAGTTTACACTTACAAACATCTCACCTACCAACAAAACAATTATTGTTTCTTTCATTGGAATGGAAACCCAAGAAGTAACCATCAAGCCGGAAATGAAAATTGTTATGACTTCAACAACAGAAGTGATGGAAGAAGTTTTGGTAGTTGCTTATGGTACTGCAAAAAATCAGCTTTTACAGGATCTGCAAAAATGATTCATACAGAACAAATAACTAAACGTCCGGTTACTAATGTCATAGAAAGTTTATCTGGACAAGTGGCAGGCCTACAAATGACAATGACAAATGGACAGCCTGGCGAAACTCCAAGCATTCTGATACGTGGCATCAGTCAATGAGCGCAAAAACAGATCCCCTCATCGTATTAGACGGTATGCCATACGAAGGAGGATGGAATAACATCAATCCAGCAGATGTAGAATCTATTTCTGTACTAAAAGATGCAGCATCCACAGCTCTTTATGGTGCTCGAGGTGCTAACGGTGTCATAATTATAACAACAAAATCAGCCAAAGCAGGCGATGCAAAAATCACAGTAGACGCTAAATGGAGTGCCAATACCCGTGGTGAAATAGAATATGACTACATAAAAGATCCAGGAGAATATTATCAAGCACACTATAAAGCATTATACAATTATTATTTAAATGCCCAAGGACAAACCCCTGACCAAGCATATGTCAGCGCAAATACTAATATGATAGGAACCAACAGCCAAACCGGCGGTTTATCCTACAACGTATATTCATATCCTGAAGGAGAATATCTGATTGGTAAAAACGGTCTTCTTAATCCTAATGCAAAATTAGGACGGATAGTAAACGGTTATTATCTCACTCCCGATAATTGTTGATGCCACATACCATACAGCTTTACGCCAGGAATATAATGTCAATATTTCCGGTGGAAGTGACAAAGCGCAAATCTATGCTTCTTTCGGATATCTAGATGAAGATGGCATCGCACAAGGTTCTGACTATAATCGTATTACCGGTCGTCTGAAAACGACTTACCAGGCTAAACCATGGATGAGATTTGGTGCCAATATCAGTTATACACACTCAATACAGAATGCAGCGGCCGGCGGCTTTGCCCAGGCATTCAATACAGCCCCTATATATCCGCTTTACCTACGTGATACAAATGGTAAGATCATGCAGGATAAAAATGGTGACATGTACGATTTCGGAGTATCCAACCAAGGTCCTCTAAACCGTCCCATCAACCCGAACTCTAACGGAATAAAATTAAGTCAGCTTGATACATATAACACCTCTGCAAATACTTTGAATGGAGACGCATTTATAGATATTAATTTCCTGAAAGACTTCAAATTCACATTCAATGCAGGCACTTCGATACGTGACAGCCGGTACAAAAATGCTTTAAATCCTTTTTATGGAACAGCAAATTCCTTGAATGGAAGCATCAATGTCCAGCATTGGCGTCGAACAACCCTCAACCTACAACAAATATTAAATTATAATCATAGCTTCGGATTACATAACGTTTCATTGATGGCAGGTCATGAAAGCTTTAATAACGTTTATGAAGAATTATACGCAGCCAAAAACAGTATGTTCTCTTTTTTTCAGAATCAAGAATTAAACGGTGCCATCAGTGGTACCAACGATGAGTCATCCTATAAGAGCAAATACAATACTGAAGGATATTTATTCCGAGTATGTACGACTATGACGGCAAATATTTTTTCCAACTTTCTTACCGGCGCGATGCCTCTTCCCGCTTCCACCCGGATAATCGCTGGGGTAATTTCTACTCTGTGGGAACTGCTTGGATTCTTACCAAAGAAAAATGGTTGGATGACATTAAATGGCTCGATTTATTAAAACTAAAGTTTTCTGTAGGTCAACAGGGTAACGACAGAATAGACGATTTCTTATATGTAGATACTTACAATATCAATAACAGCAATAATGAGTTATCATTAGGTTTTTCCAGAAAAGGAAATAAAAATATTACCTGGGAAACCAATACAAATATAAATTTAGGTATAGAATTCGAACTATTAAAAGGCAGATTAAGTGGTAGCATAGAATATTTCAATCGCAGAACAACTGATATGCTTAACCGTTTTTCCGTACCTTTATCATTAGGGTACTCAGGCTATTATGACAATATTGGCGACATGAATAACAAAGGTGTTGAAATTGATTTAAAATATATACCAGTCAAGACTAGAAACGTAACATGGAATATTGGCTTTAATGCAACACATTATAGAAATAAGATCAGCCGTCTTGCAGAAAGTAAAAAAACAGACATTATAGATGGACATGCCGGTTATGTAAACGGTCTGTATTATTACGGAGAAGGACTTCCAATGTATACTAACTATGTTCAAAAATATGCAGGTGTGTCCGAAGAAGGCAAACCACAATGGTATTATACAGATAAGCAAACCGGTGAGATGAAAACAACAACAACCTATTCTCAAGCTGATCTATACTTATGTGGTGACGCTGTTCCAGACCTATACGGTGGTATCAATACCTCTCTTTCATTTTATGGTTTTGATTTCTCTGCACAAATAAACTACAGTATAGGAGGTCAGGCATACGACTATGGTTACCAAGCATTAATGTCACCTCCTACTTCAACTCATTTAGGATATAATGTTCACAAAGATATTTATAAAGCATGGAGCCCGGAGAATACTCAAAGTGATATTCCACAATGGCAATTCAATGACCTGTACAGTGTAAAAACATCCGACAGGTTTCTAACTAATGCATCTTCCATAAGTATTCAAAACATTCAATTAGGATATACTTTTTCAAAAAAAACACTTAGAAGTCTATATCTAACTAATCTGCGCATTTATGTGGCCTGCGACAATGTTTATTATTGGTCAAAAAGAAAAGGTTTCGATTCACGCGTAACATGGAACGGAAATAAAGATTCATCCGGAGAATATTCAGCCGTACGCGCATTCTCCGCCGGTCTAAGTTTACAATTCTAATCAACACATAAACAATCAAAAATATGAAAAGAAATATATTACCAAACTAATGATTGCTGCATGTCTGTCATCAGCATTAAGCTTAAACAGTTGTATCGAAGAGGTATTTCCAGAAAGTAGCACAGCTACCATAGACCAAATAGGAAAATCTGACCAAGCTATCAGCGCAATGGTAAACTCAGTAGTCGCATCTATTAATGCATTTAGAAGTTACGGTCCACAATTTTATCATGATTTTGGATATAGTGGATATAATTTAATCAGAGAAAGTGCATGCGAAGACTTCTTCTGCCACGAACCCAAATTTGACTTTTTTGATACTTATGGAGTATGTAATGATTTGGGTGATGCTGATGTTGTCAATACCATTTGGTATTATAACTACAAGTTTCTGAATAATGTAAATAATGCACTGAGTGCTTTAGAAAAAGCAGATGATGCACCCGAAAACAAGTATTATAAAGGTATATGCCTATCTTATAGAGCCATGATATACATGGACTTAGTCCGAATGTATGAATATAAAAAACAGGAGTAGAGAAATTAGATGCAGAAGCAGCCAGTAAAAATTTATATGGCATAACCGTACCCATTATTACCGATGAAACCACAGAAGAAGAAGGGCGTAATAATCCACGTGCTCCCTTCTATGCCGTATACAAATTCATATTAGATGATCTAGCCTCAGCTGAGGAGCTTTTGAGTGATTATCAACGCCCAACCAAAAACTTGCCCTGTACCCCGGTTGTCCATGGTCTGATGGCACGTATGTGGCTGGAAATGGGATCTCGTTTCGAACTTTACCCTGAAGATCTCAACACCCTAAACAACAATACAGATTTAAACATTGCATCAAAAGAAACTTGTTTCACTAAAGCAGCCGAATACGCACGCAAAGTCATTAACGAAAGCGGAGCAATGCCTCTGACCGAAAAGGAATGGTTTGGTGGAGACAGCTATACTACCGGCTTCAACAGTGTACTAACCAATTCATGGGTATGGGGATCCATCATGACTACCGAGGATGTACATAGCTATTGGCTCAACTTTGCCGGAAGCATGTGTCCTGAACAAACTTTCGGTTACGGTAACCGAAAATGGCAAGGATACAAGCTTATCGCAAAAATTGTTCGATCAAATACCAAATGCAGACTGGCGAAAAACAACTTGGATTGCTCCTGAAGATGCACACAAAGCTCCCGGAACTAAATATAAAACTTTGTTGACCGATGATGATTTCGCTGATATGCCTCCATATACAGGTATCAAATTCCGACCTAAAAATGGAGAAATGAACGATTATACAATCGGAGCTGCCGTTGACTATCCGTTAATGCGTATAGAGGAAATGTATTTAATTGAAGCCGAAGCAATAGGAATGAGCCAAGGATTAGCAGCCGGTATTTCTAAATTAGAAGATTTCGTAAATACATTTCGTTATAATACTTCTGTGGGTAGCTATACATGTAAAGTAAATGATCTAAAAGAGTTTCAAAAGAAGGTTGTTGAACAGAAACGTATTGAATTCTGGGGTGAAGGGATCATCTTTTGGGATTACAAACGGTTAGAGTTACAAGTTGTTCGTGGTTATCCAGGTACTAATGCTCCTATCGGATATCGATTTAATTCAATAGAAGGCTACTGTGCGCCCTGGATGAATATCTTTATCAGTCTTTATGAAAATGTATTCAACAAAGGTGCAGTTTTAAATCCTGATCCTTCACAAGCCATCAAAGAATGGGTAGAATAAAATTCATGTAAAACTTATTTTATAAAGAATGGGGAGCTGTCATAAAAAAAGACAACCCCTCATTCTTATAGAACACAATTTGATATCACCATACATTAAATTACCTAGAATAAATACAATACCCTTTATTGATTAAAACAGAAAAACAAGCAAGACAAAAATAACACACATCATAAAAAACAATTCTAACCCTACTATTTTTCTTCCTTTTTAGCCTCATTCCATATAGCATCCATTTCTTCCAAAGTCATATCCTTCAAGTTCTTTCCCTGTTTGATGGTGTGTTCCTCTAAGTAATTGAAACGACGGATAAACTTCTGGTTAGTGAGTTCCAATGCATTATCCGGATTAATCTTGTAAAGGCGGGCCGCGTTTATAAGACTGAACATTACATCACCGAATTCCGCTTCCGCCTTCTCCTTATCCATGTTCTCCACCTCAGCTTCAAACTCGCCGATCTCCTCTTTTACTTTAGTCCAAACCTGCGAACGCTCCTCCCAATCAAATCCCACGTTGCGGGCCTTGTCCTGAATGCGGTATGCCTTGATTAGCGAAGGCAAAGCAGGAGGTACTCCGCTCAAAACCATTTTGTTACCATCCTTTTCCTTCATCTTCAACTGTTCCCAGTTTTCAGTCACCTTCTCGGCAGTCTCGGCTTTCACTTCGCCAAAGACATGAGGATGACGGAAAATCAGCTTCTCACAAAGACAGTCACACACATCCTTAATATCAAAATCTCCTGTTTCACTACCTATCTTTGCATAAAAGGCCACATGCAACAACACATCACCCAACTCTTTACAGATATCCTTCTTGTCATCCTTCATCAAAGCATCACAAAGTTCGTAAGTTTCTTCAATCGTATTAGGACGTAGACTTTCATTCGTCTGTTTCCGATCCCAAGGACACTTCTCTCGCAACTCGTCTAAAATATCGAGAAAGCGGCCAAATGCTTCCATTTGTTCTTTTCTTGTATGCATAATCAGTTTATTAATATCATTTTGTAGTGCAAAAATACAATAATAATCCAACGACTTTTATTAATTTTGCACTCAATTATGCGATAATCAATTAAATAAATAAAATATAAAATGGAATTAGCAAGTAAGTACAATCCCGCTGACGTGGAAGGAAAATGGTATCAGTATTGGCTGGACAACAAACTCTTTAGTTCAAAACCCGACGGACGTGAACCTTACACAGTCGTCATTCCACCACCCAACGTAACCGGAGTACTCCATATGGGACACATGCTAAACAATACCATTCAGGATATATTAGTACGCCGTGCCCGCATGGAAGGCAAGAATGCCTGCTGGGTGCCGGGAACCGACCATGCTTCCATTGCCACAGAAGCCAAAGTGGTGAACAAACTGGCCGGACAAGGTATAAAGAAAACTGACCTTAGCCGTGACGAGTTCCTGAAACATGCCTGGGCATGGACAGAAGAACATGGAGGTATTATCCTGAAACAGCTGCGTAAACTAGGTGCATCCTGCGATTGGGACCGTACAGCATTCACCATGGACGAAGAACGTAGCGAAAGTGTTATCAAAGTATTCGTAGACCTTTACAACAAAGGTTTGATCTATCGCGGTGTACGCATGGTAAACTGGGACCCAAAAGCACTGACAGCTCTCAGTGATGAAGAAGTTATTTACAAGGAAGAACACAGCAAACTGTATTATCTCCGTTACAAAGTAGAAGATGATGCTGAAGGACGCTATGCAGTAGTTGCTACCACTCGTCCCGAAACAATTATGGGAGATACTGCCATGTGTATCAATCCCAATGACCCGAAAAACCAATGGCTGAAAGGCAAAAAGGTAATTGTACCACTGGTAAACCGTATCATTCCGGTTATCGAAGACGACTACGTAGACATTGAATTTGGTACAGGATGTCTGAAGTAACACCTGCCCATGATGTGAATGACTATATGCTTGGCGAAAAATATAACTTGCCCAGCATTGATATCTTCAATGACAACGGAACACTGAGCGAAGCTGCCGGACTATATATAGGTATGGACCGTCTTGATGTACGTAAACAGATTGAACAAGACTTACAAGCTGCCGGATTGCTGGAAAAGGTAGAAGCTTATACCAATAAGGTAGGTTTCTCGGAACGTACCAATGTAGCCATCGAACCGAAACTGTCCATGCAGTGGTTCTTGAAGATGCAACATTTTGCAGACATGGCATTGCTCCTGTAATGAATGATGAACTGAAATTCTATCCTACCAAATACAAGAATACCTACAAAAACTGGCTGGAAAATATCAAAGACTGGTGTATTAGCCGCCAACTTTGGTGGGGACATCGCATTCCAGCATACTTTCTGCCCGAAGGCGGTTATGTAGTAGCCGAAACAGCGGAAGAAGCTTTGAAGTTGGCACAAGAAAAAACCGGTAATGCCAATCTGAAAATGGAAGATTTACGTCAAGACGATGACTGTCTGGACACTTGGTTCTCTTCATGCTGTGGCCCATTTCTTTATTTAACGGTATCAATAATCCTAATAATGAAGAAATAAACTACTATTATCCTACTAGCGACTTGGTTACAGGACCGGATATCATTTTCTTCTGGGTGGCACGAATGATTATGGCAGGATATGAATATAAAGGTGATATGCCGTTCAAAAACGTTTATTTCACTGGTATCGTACGCGACAAACTGGGACGTAAGATGTCAAAGTCTTTGGGTAATTCACCCGACCCGTTGGAACTAATTGACAAGTATGGTGCCGATGGCGTGCGAATGGGTATGATGCTTGCCGCTCCCGCAGGAAACGATATTTTATTTGATGATGCGTTATGTGAACAAGGACGTAACTTCAATAACAAAATATGGAATGCATTCCGCTTGGTGAAAGGTTGGGAAGTTGCCGATATTGCACAGCCCGAATATGCAAGACTGGCCACTGAATGGTTTGAATCCATGTTGGCAAAAACAGCTGCAGAAGTAGCTGACTTATTCGGCAAATATCGTTTGAGCGAAGCACTGATGGCTGTATACAAATTATTCTGGGACGAATTCTCAAGCTGGTATCTGGAAATGATCAAGCCGGCATACGGACAACCCATTGACAAAGCGACCTATGAAAAAACTTAGGCTTCTTTGATAACTTGCTGAAGTTGCTGCATCCGTTCATGCCTTTCATTACCGAAGAGTTATGGCAACATATATATGACCGCAAAGAAGGAGAAAGCCTGATGGTCCAGCAATTGAACATTCCGACTGCTTGTAATGAGATTATCGTCAAAGAATTTGAAGTAGTGAAAGAAGTAATCGGTGGTATCCGCACTATTCGTTTACAGAAAAACATTGCACAGAAAGAAACTTTGGAGTTGCAAGTAGTAGGTGTAAATCCAGTAGCTACATTCAATCCTGTTATTACTAAATTGTGTAACCTCTCTTCTATCGAAGCCGTAGAGAATAAAGCTGACGGCTCCGGCTCATTTATGATAGGTACAACTGAATATGCCATACCATTGGGCAATTTAATCAACACAGAAGAAGAGTTGGCAAAACTGGAGGCTGATTTAAAATATCAGGAAGGCTTTTTGCAAAGTGTATTGAAAAAATTAAGCAATGAAAAATTTGTCAGCAAAGCACCAGCCAACGTTATTGATATGGAACGCAAGAAACAGGCTGATGCAGAAAGCAAAATAGCTTCTTTAAAAGAAAGTATTGCTGCTTTGAAAAAATAAAAAATATACCGCTTTACAGAGATTGCAACATTCTATGTAAAGCGGTCATCACTTCTTTTTTAGTAAAGAGATGTGTCAAAAGTAATTCTGCTATTGTCTTGCTGCAAAGCTCGGATAGTTTTGATAATTACTTCAAATTTTGACACATCTCTTTCTTTTTTCTAATTGTCTTTCATTATTCAACGGGTATGATCTTTCCTGTTTTTCTGAGAAATTTTCAATTCTACTATAAAAGCAACTACCAAGCCCAAACCACCAAAAAGCAAGACATTTGCACCATAAATCAATGAAGTTAACTCGCTCATGCGCCAATTACGCTCTGTGAAATAATCGGGAACCGTGGTTGCACAAATAATATAACCAGTCAACAACCCTAGTCCCATACCCAGCAACAAACAGCCAAATTTCAAGGCCGAGAAAGAAATCGGAGAAGATGACATGAAAGGAGTTCCTACAGGAAGAGGCAGGCTAAGCCTGTTCCCCAACATGGAAGGATCTAACTTGTCTCCCAATTTTTCTATCATAGTAAGACGCTCTTTCTTACCAACAAAAAGTTCAAATAATTTGTAGATTCCTAATGTAATGATACCTACAACAATCCAACCGGTAATGTAACCCATAATTTATTCGTATTTAAGTTATTAATTTTGTTCCTTTGTATCCATTAGACGCTGCGTAGCCAAAGAGGTTACACTTTTGAGAAAGAAAAAAATATTTTTCTCTTTTTATGTAACCTCTCTCCCAGCCCTGCGTCTAATAGACAAAATGGAAAACGACGAAACACATATTATTCATAGGATATTAAAAGGAGAAACTTCTCTCTACGAATACTTCTTGGATAAATACAGTCAGCAAGTATTTATCCTGATTATACGCATCGTGGAGAATCAGGAGGATGCGGAAGAGTTGACCCAGGATACGTTCTTGAAAGCCTTTGAACATCTTTCGTCGTTTAAAGCAGAGAGTAGTTTCTCTACATGGATATACCGCATTGCATATAACACCGCCATATCGGCAACCAGAAAAAAAACAAGAGTTAATTGTTATGGACAGTGCCATGTTAATGAATATATCTGACCAGCAAATAGACGATGCCTGAATGATGAAAGCGGGGAACGGGTAGGAAAACTCAATAAGGCCATCAAGAAACTGGATGCAGAAGAACGCGCCTTGATTTCCCTATTTTATAATGAAGAGAAAACTATCGGTGAAATCGCCCTTATCCTGGGACTGACGGAAAGCAATGCAAAAGTAAAATTGCATCGAATAAGAAAAAAATTATATATACTCATAACAGAAGCAGAATGAACGAGAAACAAAAAGATAAAGGATTAATGAAGGCTGTAAAAGAACAGCCCCAATTCCGGCTGACCTCCAATTTTACTTTCCGCACCATGCAGAAAGTAGAGGAAGCTATACTCTTACGTGAAAAGAAACAGGAGAGAAAGATGTTACTAGCTACTATTGCTGCTTCTCTATTCTTAATAATAAGCAGCAGCATCGGTCTGTATATTTATTTTGGAAAGCATCTTAAAGCAACTATGTATCATGCATTTAGTCATGTTTTAAAAATACAAATACCTCTCATTTATCTACTATTCATCATAACTATACCCTTATTCATTATTTTTGACCGATGGATGAGAAAACAATATTTTAAACACCATTCTTGAAAAATCATTTTCCTCTCCTATGATATAAAAAAGCATCGGGAACTTACTATCCCGATACTTCTATTATTTTATCTATTTTTCAAGCAAGTCTTTTAAAAATGCATCCAATTCTTCATCCAAACCCTTTAAAAGTTCATCATTCAGTAATAAAGTGTCTTCCTCATCTATCAATAAAAGTTCGGTTACAGTTTCCCTATCCTCATCAACTAAAACAAAAGAATAAGGCTTCATTATAGCTAACTTATCCAAAACTCCCGTATCTTTCAATGCGTTGATCTCCCCACGAAGTATACGCTCTACTATTGTATAAAAATCATCTTCACTATAATCCACCCACTCTTCAATTATGGTACGTGACAATTCTTCGTCATCATCATTAAAAATAACTAATTCACCACTGTCCTGCTTAGGTTGCAAATGGATATCGGTGACTACTGTTCTCTCTCCATCCGCTATATATTTATCAACCGCTTCCCGGAGCGAAGACGCAATAGAAGCATGTGACTGTGCACTGAATTTCATACCAAAATCAATTTTATATATTATTTATATCCAAAAGTACAAAAAAAATCTTTCTCTCAACACTTATTCTCTAAAAATTATCATCAAAACGTTTCATTTGTATTCTTAATTGGGATAGCTTACTCTCTCTTTTCTCTAACTCCAATGAATAAAAGCTATCAATTGTTCATCCTGCTGCCTGATTTCACCAATTTCTTCGCTTTACCCAACCATTCCTTGGCCTGTTCTACATTATCCTTTATTTCATAATATAGTGCAATATTAAAAGCCGCTTTCATCTTTTGCTGGCCTTTTCTCTTCTCATAGGCTATCTTCCACTGACTATACGCTTCATCCCAATTGTTCTCACGAAGATATACACCGGCATCACGCATTTCAATATTCCCGCCATCGTAATAAAAACGAGCCACCTCATCCCAATGTGGCAACAGATGTTCTACTGGAATAGAAGCGGCATATTCCGAAGCTTCTTTTACTATCTTCCGGTCAGAAAGAGCTGGTTCTATTTCCCAGGAAATGGTATCTTGCTTGGCAACTACAAACAAAGGTTTATCACGATTGGGAATGTATACTCTAACAATCGGAGATATAATTCCATCTACAGCATCTATAGGCATAGGAAAATCCGGATAGAACAGTACGCCGGGCTTAGTCTGAATATGAATACGATCAAAAGACAATATCATATCCACCCCCAAATCCTCGCTCAGTTTCCGTACTTCCTCATTGGTCAGAATGACATTAACCCGTGGCACTTTATCCTGTGCCCGGAATACAGAATCACAGATAATGACCTGATCGAAATAATTCACATTGGCAATATTCTCTGCCAAAGCTTCGGATGCCACTTTACCATCGCCTTCCAATTCGCTGCTCAGTATTTCATGATTATCTTTAGTTTTCAGTACAGGCATATTGTTTATCACAGCCACTTTTCTCACAGCATCTGGAAAACTGACATCGGCTGCCTGTAACTGATCAAAAGATATGGTCTGCAAACTGCTGCAGGAAGCAAGAAGCGTCCCAGCAACTAGAATTATTAATGAAACGGATCTTTTCATATTATCATTTTTTCTTAGGGAACAAAAATACGCTTATTTACGTAAGAAGTGAGTTAAAAGGAATAAAAAAACGTCCGGGTAGTAAATTCGCCCCGGACGTTTCTATAATAATCGTTATTTATCACGCATTTTGCCCGTGACAGTTCTTGTATTTCTTACCGCTTCCGCAAGGACAAGGATCGTTACGACCTACTGTCTTCTCTGCACGAACCGGCTCACGCTTTACCTCACGAGTATCACGTTCGGCAGCAGCTTGCTGGTGAGGATCACTTAAATCCTGCTTCTCCTCTCTATACTGTTGGCGAGGAGTCTGCGGTTCGGGAGCAGCCTCACGAACTTGTTCCGGTTCTTGAACCGGGATTTGTCCGCGCATCAATACAGAGATGGTATTATTATTGATCTTATGTACCATGTTGTCAAACAAATTGACCGATTCCAACTTAAAGATCAGCAACGGGTCTTTCTGCTCATAGCTAGCATTCTGTACAGAATGTTTCAGTTCATCCAGCTCACGCAGATTTTCTTTCCAAGCATCATCAATAGTATGAAGCAGTATCGCCTTCTCAAATGATTTCACAATCTCTTTACCTTCTGTTTCATAAGCCGCTTTCAAGTTAACAGAAATATTATACAAGCGCTTGCCATCAGTAATAGGAATCATGATGTTTTCATACATATGTCCTTGCATCTCATATACCTGTTTGATAACGGGATTGGCAATCTGGGCCATACGGTCTGTCTTGCGCTTGAAGTTGTTCATTGCCGCTTCAAAGGTTTTCTCTGCAAGATCTTCTTTTCTCATCTTGTTGTACTCCTCTTCTGTGAATGGTACTTCCATTGCCAATGTCTGCAATATTTCCATCTTCACATTATCAAAGTCGCCCAATTCTACAGCATAAGCGCAACGATCCCAAATCATATTCACGATATCCATACCGATACGCTCACCCATCAAGGCATGACGACGTTTGGTATAAACAGCCACACGCTGTTTGTTCATCACATCATCATATTCCAGCAAGCGTTTACGAATACCGAAGTTATTTTCTTCCACTTTCTTCTGCGCACGTTCAATGGAATTTGAAATCATCTTGTGTTCAATCATCTCACCTTCTTTGAAGCCAAGTTTATCCATTACACTGGCAATACGATCTGAAGAGAACAAACGCATCAAATCATCTTCCAATGATACAAAGAACACAGATGAACCCCGGGTCCCCTTGGCGACCGGCACGACCACGCAACTGACGGTCCACGCGGCGACTTTCATGACGTTCCGTACCGATAATAGCCAAACCGCCCGCAGCTTTCACTTCCGGACTCAGCTTAATGTCGGTACCACGACCTGCCATGTTGGTAGCAATAGTCACGATACTCTTCTGACCTGCCTGTGCCACAATATCCGCCTCTCTTTGATGCAGTTTCGCATTCAACACATTATGCTCAATCTTGCGCATAGCAAGCATTTTGCTCAACATTTCAGAGATTTCCACCGAAGTGGTACCTACCAGAACAGGACGTCCTTCTTTTACCATTTCTTCAATCTCTTCGATAACAGCTTTATACTTCTCACGTTTTGTCTTATAAACGCGATCATTCATATCTTTACGGGCAATAGGACGATTCGTCGGAATAACAACGACATCCAATTTATAAATATCCCAAAGTTCTCCCGCTTCCGTTTCCGCTGTACCGGTCATACCCGACAATTTATGATACATACGGAAATAGTTCTGTAAAGTGATGGTAGCAAAAGTCTGGGTAGCAGCTTCCACCTTCACGCCTTCTTTGGCCTCAATAGCCTGATGTAAACCGTCAGAATAACGACGGCCTTCCATAATACGTCCTGTCTGTTCGTCAACAATCTTAACCTGTCCGTCGATTACAACATATTCGTCATCCTTTTCGAACATAGCATAAGCCTTCAGCAACTGGTTGATAGTGTGTACGCGTTCAGACTTGATAGCGTAATTTGTCATCAGTTCATCTTTCTTGGCCAGCTTTTCTTCTTCTGTCAGATCTGTCTCATTTTCCAAAGCAGACAATTGGGAAGTAATATCAGGCAAAACGAATAAAGTAGGATCTGCCGCATTTCCTGTAATCAGGTCGATACCTTTATCGGTCAAATCTACGCTGTTTTGCTTTTCATCAATTACGAAATACAATGGATCAGTGGCTTCAGGCATACGCTTGTTATTCTGTTCCATATAAATTTCCTCGGTCTTCAGCATACCTGCCTTAATACCTTGTTCACTTAGGAACTTGATTAATGGCTTATTTTTGGGGAGTGCCTTATGACTACGGAACAATGCCAAAAATCCCTCTTCCTGATCTTTCTTGTCATCCGATGCAATCAAGCGTTGGCATCGGCCAAATATTGGGTAGCCAACTTTTTCTGAGCTTCAAACAGACGCTCTACTAAAGGACGAAGTTGTTCAAACAACTGATCCTCACCTTTAGGAACAGGACCGGAAATAATCAACGGAGTACGAGCATCGTCAATCAATACAGAGTCCACCTCATCGACAATAGCATAATTATGTTTACGCTGCACCAAGTCTTTTGGACTGACAGCCATATTGTCACGCAAGTAATCGAAACCGAATTCATTATTCGTGCCGAAAGTGATATCGGCCATATAAGCTCTGCGGCGTGCATCTGAATTAGGCTGGTGTTTATCAATACAGTCCACACTCAATCCATGGAACTGATACAATGGCCCCATCCATTCCGAGTCACGTTTTGACAAGTAATCATTAACAGTAACTACGTGTACACCATTACCGGTCAGTGCATTCAAAAATACAGGTAAAGTGGCCACTAACGTCTTACCTTCACCAGTAGCCATTTCGCAATCTTGCCTTTATGTAACACTACGCCACCGAATAACTGTACATCGTAATGCACCATGCTCCATACCATGTCATTGCCACCAGCAATCCAATGGTTCTGCCAAATAGCTTTATCGTCCTCAATACGCACAAAATCTTTTCCTTGAGCAGCCAATTCACGGTCAAAATCGGTAGCGGTTACAATCAATTCCGGATTTTCAGAGAAACGGCGTGCAGTGTCTTTTACAATGGCAAAAGCCTGCGGAAGTACATCATCCAGTGCCTTTTCATATTTTTCCAGCACTTCTTTTTCCAGTTTGTCTATCTGCGCGAAGATGCCCTCACGATCTTCCAGTTCTGTAGTTTCGATAGTACCTTTCAATTCTTCTATCTTCTTTTGTTCCTCTGCAGCCGAATCAGAAATGTATTTCTTTAATTCTACTGTTTTTGCACGAAGCTCGTCA
>ENA-OQER01000916-OQER01000916.1-human-gut-metagenome-genome-assembly--contig:-NODE-916-length-15455-cov-2.005023_pt1 | contig 15455 bp, 20 predicted proteins | sample MGYA00242797_ERZ504639 | MGnify/ENA primary metagenome ERZ504639 (study PRJEB26092, sample SAMD00036306) | human gut metagenome | host: Homo sapiens | study: EMG produced TPA metagenomics assembly of...
ATCGTTACAGATGCAGGGAGGTTCTGGGAGAAGGATTTCAGGAATATAAGGTGTGAACAAAATGTGAAAATCTGCTGTGATTGTTACTTTTTCATGTTTTTCTCTTTATTTTTGTATATTTTATATTAGAATATGATTTAAGAGACTTTGCTTATCAGGGTGGATAGCAGATTCTAAATAAACTATGTACTGAAAGAGGGTATGATTATGATTTCAAATCAGATACTGCAAAACACACTGGATGGTTTGAAAAATATTTCCAGAAGTGATTTCTGTGTGGCCGATACAGAGGGGAAAATCCTGGCATTCACAGCACAGAATCCGGAAATAAGCAGCAGTGATATTTTAGGGATTTGCCGCGTCTCCTGCGGATAGTCAGGTGGTACAGGAAAACCAGTTTTTCAAAGTATATGATGAAAATCGGCTGGAATATGTACTGGTTGTCAGCGGGGGTAGTGAAGATACTTATATGATCGGTCAGATGGCAGCATTTCAGATCCAGAATCTGTTGGTGGCCTACAAAGAGCGCTTTGATAAAGACAATTTTATCAAAAATCTGTTACTGGATAACCTGCTTCTGGTGGATATTTATAACAGAGCAAAAAACTGCACATTGATGTGGAAACAAAACGTGTGGTGTTTATCCTGGAAACCGGTCAGGGAAAAGATTATACGGCTCTTGAAAATGTAAAAAATATTTTTCAGGGGAAAAAGGGTGATTTTATCACCGCTGTGGATGAGAAGAGTATTATCGTGGTGAAGGAAGTAAATCCCGGCGACGGTTATGCAGAGATGCAAAAGATCGCAGAATCGATTCTGCAGGCGGTACGCGAGAAGGATGAACTTGTGCATATTGCATACGGAACCATTGTAAAAGAACTTAAGGAGGTCTCACGTTCTTACAAAGAAGCAAGGATGGCCCTGGATGTCGGAAAGATTTTCTTTGATGAAAAAGAAATTATTGCCTACAGTTCACTGGGAATCGGCCGGCTGATCTACCAGCTTCCTATTCCGCTGTGCAAGATGTTTATAAAGGAGATCTTCGAGAATAAATCGCCGGATGATTTCGACGAGGAAACCATCACGACCATCAACAAATTCTTTGAGAACAGTCTGAATGTATCTGAGACATCACGTCAGCTGTACATTCACAGAAACACATTGGTATATCGGCTGGATAAGCTCCAGAAGAGCACCGGTCTTGATCTGAGAGTGTTTGAAGATGCAATCACCTTCAAGATTGCTCTTATGGTTGTACGATATATGAAGTATATGGAAACCTTAGACTATTAAAGAATAGAAACAGGAGGAGTATATGATTACGTTGGAAAATGTAAGCAAATCTTACGCCAAGGGCCAACCGGCTTTAAACGACGTATCGCTGCACATTGATAAAGGGGAATTTGTATTTATAGTAGGAAACAGCGGTTCCGGGAAATCTACGCTGATTAAATTACTGTTGAAGGAACTGGAACCGACTTCCGGAACAATCATTGTTAACGATCAGAATCTCGGCAAGATGAAACGCAGAAAGGTTCCGAAATACCGTCGTGGGGTAGGCGTTGTATTTCAGGATTTCCGGTTGTTGAAAGATAGAAATGTATATGAGAATGTAGCATTTGCACAGCGCGTGATCGAGAGGCCGAACCGGGTGATCAAAAAGCGTGTGCCGGAGATTCTCACACTGGTAGGACTGGCAGAAAAGTACAAATCATTTCCGAGAGAATTATCCGGTGGTGAACAGCAGCGTGTGGCACTGGCCCGTGCACTGGTCAACCGTCCGAATATTCTTCTGGCAGATGAACCTACCGGTAATCTGGATCCGAAGAATTCACTGGAGATTATGAAACTGCTCGAAGAGATCAACGAGAGAGGAACTACAGTTCTGGTAGTAACCCATAACAGAGAAATCGTCAATTCATTCAGAAAGCGTGTAATTACCATGAGAAAAGGTGTAATTGTCAGCGACGAAGAGGAAGGTGGATATCTTGAGGATTAGTACAATCGGCTACAGTGCCAAACAGGGAATCAAAAATATATGGAGAAATATCATGTTCTCCGCGGCTTCCATAGCCACTATGACAGCATGTATCTTCTTATTTGGTCTGTTCTTCTCGCTGTTGATCAACTTTCGGTATATTGTAAAGAATGCAGAGGAAGGCGTTGCGGTTACCGTTCTTTTTGATGATGGTGTGGATCAGGCGACGATCAACAGTATCGGGGAGCAGATCAAGGCGTATAAAGGCGTAACGAAGGTTGAATATGTATCCGCTGAAGAGGCATGGGATGAATGGTCAAAACAGTATTTTGGGGATACAGAACTGGAATCTGAGATGGCAGAAGGATTTAAGAATGATAATCCGCTGGCGAATTCTTCCAGTTATTCCGTCTATGTGGATAAGATCGAGCATCAGGATGCGCTGGTAAAATATATCGAGGGGCTTGATGGTGTCCGGGAAGTGAATCAGTTAAAGGGCGCGACACAGACCTTGTCTTCCTTTAACACCTTATTGACCTACATATCCGTGGCAATCATTCTGATCCTGCTTTGTGTGGCGGTCTTCCTGATCAGTAATACGGTAGCGATTGGTATTTCCATTCGTAAAGAGAGATAGGTATCATGAAACTTATCGGTGCGACAAACTTCTTTGTAAGAGCACCATTTCTGATCGAAGGTATGATCATCGGTCTGATCGGAGCCATCATTCCGCTGGTATTACTTTTTGTCATGTACAAGAAGTGATCGAATATGTTCTTACAAGTTCAGTATGCTGAGCAGTGTGGTACAGTTTATGAGTGTTACACAGGTATTCGAAGTACTGACTCCGGTGGCGCTGATCCTTGGTATGGGTATCGGACTGTTCGGAAGTGTGATCACGATCCGCAAACATCTGAGAGTCTGATAAATAACGAAAGAGAAATCAAAATGCCATCACCGAAGGTGATTGGAAATAATACAAAGGGGGATGCAGCAGGAAAGCGGCAGCCCCCTTTGTATATGAATGAGTTTCTGCAAAAACTGAGAAATTGCAGGAGAAGACAGTAACAGACAGGAGACAACAGAGATGACAGAAAGAATGAAAACCTGGATCAAAGGATTTGCCGGGGGTGTGGCAGTAACCGTGATTGTGGGTGGTATCGGATACTTTATCTGCTTTGGATCCGTTCCAATGATCGGAGAACAGGGTCTGAGCCTCAGTGATCTTGGTAAAGCATCCAAAATAGCAAAATTAGTGGATACATATTATCTGGATTACAAAGAAGGTGATGAAGACAGCAGTATACGATGGAAGAAGGTATGTACAGTGGACTGGTAGCCAGTTTGCAGGATCCTTATTCCAGCTACTATTCCGAAGATGCCTACAAGCTGCTGCAGGAGTCCACACAGGGGGCGTATACAGGTGTGGGACTTACGATGTCCAAGGATCCGGACAGCGGAGTTGTCAGTGTGGTGGATCTGGCAGAAGGCGGCCCGGCAGAGCAGGCAGGGATTCAGAAAGGAGATATCCTGACGGCAGTGGATGGAAAGGATATTACTGAAAAAGAACTGTCAGAGATTTCCACAATCATCCGGGAAGATAACAAAAAGCAGGTGGTTTTGACTGTGGAACGGGATGGAACGACTGCCGATATCACAGTATCTCTGGAAAAGGTGGAAGTAACGGTAGTAAAGAGCCGGATGCTTGACGATTCCCTTGGATATATTCAGATTACAGAATTTACCGATGGCACTTCGGAACAGTTTAAGAAAGCCTACAGTGAACTGAATGAACAGGGAATGAAAGGACTTCTGGTTGATCTGCGGGAAAATCCGGGGGGACTTCTGACAGCGGTATGTGATACGCTGGAACAGATTCTTCCGAAGGTATGATCGTGTATACCGAAGATAAGAGCGGACATCGGACGGAGCATACCTGTAAAGGAAAAACACCGATCGATATTCCGCTGGTGGTTCTGGTCAATGAAAACAGTGCCAGTGCTGCAGAGATCTTTTCCGGAGCGGTGAAAGATCACGGTGTGGGAACGCTGGTGGGCACCACGACATTTGGGAAAGGAATTGTTCAGCAGACTTTTTCACTGGGAGATGGCAGTGCAGTAAAACTGACCACTTCCAGATATTATACCCCAAACGGTGTGAATATCCAGGGAACCGGAATCACTCCGGATGTGAGAGTGACTGGCCGGAGAATGCAGAAGAATTTACCAATCCGAATCAGTTTAACGAGCTTTCTCAGGAGGAATGGGAGAGTAAGGATGCACAGATGAAAAAAGCAAGAGAGGTTCTTTCGGAAAAGGTTGCACAGGCAGAACAGTGATGGTAAAATGAAAAAAAATGTATTTCGGGAGCTTTCCGGTAATACATAAAGTGCGGGGAGGACAGAGTATGGAAAAATATGTAATTACGACAGAGAATACAGCAGATCTGCCTTATTCTTACTATAAAGAACATCAGGTAGAATATATGTATCTGACATACCAGCTGGATGGAATCACTTATAATAAAGAAAATGAGCTGGATTTTAAAGAGTTTTACAGTCGGATGCGAGCAGGATCCATGCCGACCACGTCCCAGGTCAACAGTGAGGAAGCGAAAGACGTTCTGCGACCGCTTCTGGAGGCCGGAAATGATGTACTGCATCTGGCATTTTCTTCCGGGCTGAGTGGCAGTTATAACAGTGTACGTCTGGCAGCAGAAGAACTGAAAGAAGAATATCCGGACAGAAAGATTCTGGTAGTCGATTCGCTGTGTGCTTCTCTTGGAGAAGGCCTGTTCGTTTACAAAGCGGTACAGATGAAAGAAGCGGGGGCATCTGTGGATGAAGTGGCTGCATGGCTGGAAGAACACAAACAGAATTTCTGCCATGTATTTACCGTAGATGATCTGTTCCATCTGTACAGAGGTGGCAGAGTATCAAAAGTCGCAGCTATCGTGGGAACAATGATCAATCTGAAACCGCTGCTTCACGTGGATGAAGAGGGGCATCTGATTCCATTAAGTAAGGTACGTGGAAGAAAGAAATCTCTGGCGACACTGGTCTCCATGATGGAAGAACGCATCGGAAGCTGGAAAGATAAAAATGATATCATCTTTATCAGTCATGGTGACTGTGAGGAGGATGCACAGTATGTGGCAAAACTGGTCAGAGAAAAGTTCGGATATGAAAGCTTCTGATCAATACGATAGGAGCTACGATCGGAACCCATTCCGGTCCGGGAACAGTAGCGCTGTTCTTTATGGGAGAATATCGGTAGGAAAAGGTTACAAAAGCAAAATATAAAAGGCAGGAAAAGAATGTGAGATAAATCTACATTTTTTTCTTGCTTTTTTTTTATATAATATGATACTGTCAGATTACAAGGAATGGAAACGTTACCGATAACGTTCCGAAAGTACCGGAAATCTAAAGGAGGATAAAAAATGAGAGCAAGTGGTATCTTACTTCCTGTAACATCCCTGCCGTCTCCGTATGGTATCGGCTGTTTTTCAAAGGAAGCTTATGAGTTTGTGGACCAGCTGGAAAAAGGCGGTGAAAAGTACTGGCAGATTCTGCCGTTGGGACCGACCGGATATGGAGATTCCCCGTATCAATCCTTTTCCACCTATGCGGGTAATCCGTATTTTATTGATCTGGAAACACTGATCGAGGAAGGACTGCTGACAAAAGAAGAGTGTGACAGTGTGGATTTTGGAAGTAATCCGGCATATGTGGATTACGAAAAAAATTTATTTGGGCAGATTTGACCTTCTGGAGAAAGCGTTCCACAGATTTGTACCAGATCAGGCATATGAAACCTTTGTGGAAAAAAATAAAAAATGGCTGGAAGATTACACCTGTATATGGCGATCAAAAACAGTCTGGGCGGAATTGCCTGGAGCGAGTGGGAGGCGCCACTGAAGACAAGACAGGAGCTGCCCTAGAAGAAAAACGAGTGGAATTGAAAGAACAGATGGATTTTATCTGTTTTCAGCAGTATGAATTTGCAAAACAGTGGGAGAAACTGAAACAGTATGCCAATGAAAAAGATATCCAGATTATCGGTGATATTCCGATCTACGTTGCATTTGACAGTGCAGATGCATGGGCGAATCCGGAACTGTTCCAGTTTGACGAGAACAGTACACCGCTGGCAGTGGCAGGATGCCCACCGGATGCTTTTGCAGCTACCGGACAGCTCTGGGGCAATCCGCTGTATCGCTGGGATTACCACGCACAGACAGGATATGTCTGGTGGATCAGCCGTCTGAGACATTGCTTTACACTGTATGATGTGGTTCGTGTGGATCATTTCCGTGGATTCGATGAGTATTATGCGATCCCGTACGGTGATAAGACAGCAGAAAACGGTGTCTGGAAAAAGGGACCGGGAATTGATCTGTTTCATACAGTGAAAAAAGAACTGGGTGATGTAAATATCATTGCAGAAGACCTGGGATATCTGACGGAAAGTGTTATGAAACTGGTGGAAGATACCGGATATCCGGGAATGAAAGTACTACAGTTTGCATTTGATTCAAGAGAGGAAAGTAACTATCTGCCACATAATTATCCGCATAACTGTGTGGTCTACACCGGAACTCACGATAATAATACGGTTCGTGGATGGCTGGACGATATGTGTGAGGAAGACAACGCACTGGCAGAAGATTACATGAACAATGCGGATACACCGAAAGATGAACGTCCGTGGGAGTTCATCCGTCTGGCACTCGGTTCCGTGGCTGACCTTGCGGTGATTCCGCTGCAGGATTATCTGTGTCTGGGAACAGAGGCAAGAATCAATCTGCCGTCCACTCTTGGCAACAACTGGAAGTGGCGTCTGGTGCCGGGGCAGGTAACGGACGAGATGCTTGAAAAGATGTGTCATCTGAACAAGCTGTTCGGAAGATTGTAAAAGAGAGAGGAAGTGGTCTTGTGGCAGGCATGACAATCAAAGATATCGCAAAAAAATGCCATGTTGGCGTCAGTACCGTGTCCAGGGCTATGAATAATCATCCGGATATCAATCCGGAAACCAAGGAAAAAATATTAAAAGCCATTGAGGAAGCCAACTATGTGCCGAATAACAGTGCCAGAAATCTGAAACGAAATGATGCAAAGGCTATCGCGGTGCTTGTCAAAGGTATCGGCAATACCTTTTTCAGTGAACTGGTAGGAATTCTGGAACGGGAGTGCGAAAAGAAGGGTTACAGCTGTATCCTGCAATATGTGGACGAACAGGAAGATGAGTGGGACGTGGCGATTCGTGTGGGAAAAGAAAAAAGACTGCGTGGGCTGGTGTTTCTGGGAGGAAGTTTTTCTCAGAGTCAGGAAAAGATCAGTCAGATGGAGATTCCCTGCGTACTCAGTACCATCTGTACGGTGGGGATGCCGGGTGCATCCCTGGCTTCCGTATCGGTGGATGATTTTAAGGAAAGCTATAAGATGACGGAGTATCTGATCGGGCTGGGGCACAAAAAAATTGCTTTTATTACAGCCCCGAAAAATGATGCCAGTATCGGAAAGCTGCGTCTGATGGGATACCGGACAGCACTGGAGCAGTATCAGATCCCTTACCGGAAGAACTGGTGTGTTACATGGATGAAAAAAGGGACACATACTCTTATCAGTCCGGTTACCGCTGATGCAGGAGCTTTTGAAAAGAGAAACATTTACCGCCGTCTATGCGACGGCAGATACACTGGCGATCGGGGCCTGCAGGGCATTGAAGGAGGCGGGAATATCTGTTCCCGAGGAGTGTTCTGTGGCGGGATTTGACGGTATGGATGCCGGAAGATTTTATATTCCGAGTCTTACAACGATCCGTCAGCCGGTGGAAGAGATCGGGAAGGCAACGGCAGGACTTTTATTTGATCTGATCAAAGGAAAAGAAAAGCCACGGCAGCTGATCTATGAAGGGGAGTTAATACAAAGGGAGTCAACTGCCCGATGTAAACAGTAAATTGAGGAGATTATTTAGAGGAGAAAATTATTATGGAAAAAAGATTACAGGAAGTACTGGAAAAAAGATTTCATAAGACACTGGATACATGTACAAAAGAAGAACTGTTTCATGCACTGATGGAGATCACAAAAGAAGCGACCGGTAACCTGAAGAAAAACGAGGGATCGAAGAAACTGTATTATATCTCTGCAGAATTCCTGATCGGTAAATTGTTATCTAACAATCTGATCAACCTGGGTCTGTATGAGGAGACAGAAAAAGTCCTGAAATCTCATGGATATGAACTGTGTGAGATTGAGGAACTGGAAATGGAGCCTTCTCTTGGAAATGGCGGACTGGGACGTCTGGCTGCCTGCTTCCTGGATTCTATTGCTACGCTTGGTCTTCCGGGAGACGGTATCGGACTGAATTATCACTTTGGTCTGTTTCAGCAGAAATTCACCAATCACAAACAGCAGGAAATGAAAATCCGTGGATCACAAAAGAAAGCTGGTTAAACAGACAGTCTTTTACCTGTAAAGTACCATTTAAAGATTTCACAATGGACGGTGTTCTGTACGATATCGATGTGCCGGGATATGATTCCGGATGTAACCGCCTGCATCTGTTCGATGTGGATACTATTGATGAAAGTATCGTACCGGAAAACAGTATCAATTTTGATAAGAAAAAAGTACAGGAAAATCTGACACTCTTTCTGTATCCGGATGATTCTGATGACGCCGGACGCAAACTCCGCATTTATCAGCAGTACTTTATGGTAAGTTGCGGGGCACAGCTGATCTTAAAAGAGATGGAGGATGCAGGATATGATCTGCATGAATTAAATAATCATGCAGTGATCCAGATCAATGATACCCATCCTTCCATGGTGATTCCGGAACTGATCCGTCTGCTGACCGAAGAAAAAGGATTTACTATGGATGAGGCAGTGGAAGTGGTAAGTAAGACCTGTGCATATACCAATCATACCATTCTTGCGGAAGCACTGGAAAAATGGCCGATGGAATACCTGGAAGAAGTGGTTCCGAATCTTGTTCCGATCATCAAGGAACTGGATGAAAGAGTTCGAAAAACAGTAAAAGATGAGTCCACTTACATCATCGATGCGCAGGACAGAGTGCACATGGCACACATGGATATTCATTACGGATTTTCTGTCAACGGCGTGGCAGCACTCCACACAGAGATTCTGAAAAACTCAGAACTGAAAAATTTCTATGACCTCTATCCGGAACGTTTTAACAACAAAACAAACGGAATCACGTTCCGTCGCTGGCTGATGCATTGTAATCCGATGCTGACCAGATATATTGAATCTCTGATCGGAAACGGATTCAAGAAAGATGCCACAGAACTGGAAAAACTGTTGGCTTTTGAAAACGATGAAGCAGTGCTGAACAAGCTGGAAGAAATCAAGATGGAAAAGAAACTGGAATTCAAAGAATACATGGAAGAAACCCAGGGACTGACGATTGATGAGAATTCCATCATTGATGTACAGGTAAAACGTCTTCATGAGTATAAACGTCAGCAGATGAATGCACTTTATGCAATCTACAAATATCTGGACATCAAAGCGGGCAACAAGCCGTCCACACCGATCACAATGATCTTTGGAGCAAAGGCAGCACCGGCGTATGTGATTGCAAAAGATATTATTCATCTGATCCTGTGTCTGCAGGAACTGATTGAGAAAGATCCGGAGGTAAGACCGTATTTCCGCGTACTGATGATTGAAAACTATAATGTTTCCAAAGCAGCAAAGGTTATTCCGGCAGCCAATATTTCCGAACAGATTTCGCTGGCATCCAAAGAAGCATCCGGAACCGGTAATATGAAGTTCATGTTAAATGGTGCGCTGACGCTGGGAACCGAAGATGGAGCCAATGTGGAGATCCGGGATCTGGTTGGCGAAGAGAATATTTATATTTTCGGCAGAAAACCACAGGATGTCATCGATCTGTACGAGGCAGGTACTTACAGTTCCAAAGAAATCTATGAAGAGGATGCGCTTATCCACAAACTGGTAGATTTTATCACAGGAGAAGAACTGCTTGCAATCGGTGATGAAGAAAGTCTGACCCGTCTGCACAGAGAACTGATCGGAAAAGACTGGTTTATGACACTCCTGGATACAAAAGAATATATCACAACAAAAGAAAAGGTCTATGCAGATTATGAAGATCGTAAGACCTGGAACAAAAAAGCACTGATCAACATTGCTAAAGCGGGATTCTTCTCATCTGACAGAACGATCGCGCAGTACAATGAGGACATCTGGAAATTAAAATAATGCGATTCCTGTAATCATAAAAGTAAGAAATCCGTCCATACTATAGTAAAAAAACAGAATCTATGGTATGGAGGGATTTTTTATGATTGGAATATGGATCGCAATTCTTTCAGGAACACTGATGAGTATTCAGGGAGTGTGGAATACACAGGTGACAAAACAGTCCAGTCTGTGGGTATCGACAGGATGGGTGCAGCTGACGGCGTTTCTGGTCTGCGTGGCAGCATGGTTTTTTACAGGAAGAGATTCGGTTGGAACACTGTGCAGGTTGAAAACAAATATACACTGCTTGGAGGAATTCTGGGAACATTTATTCACTGTGACGTGATACGGAGTATGGGAAAACTGGGACCGGCACAGGCAACGATGCTGATTGTGATCGCTCAACTGGTGGTTTCTTATCTGATCGAGATATTCGGGCTCTTTGGTGTGGAAAAACAGCCTTTTGAATGGAAAAAACTGGCAGGTACGGCAATTGTTGTTGCAGGAATTGTTCTTTTTAAGTGGGAGTGAATTATTTCGGGTTTACAGTCTTGTAATTCAGATGAAAATTGGGTAAAATAAATTGTGTATGCATGGAGGGAGCCTTAGAGCGAAAGCGATAAGGAGCGTGCAGATGAAACAGAAAAAGATAATTCTATGGATGCTTTTGCCGGTGCTGATATTTGGCGGGTGCGGTTCGCAAGGCAGTGTGCTGAAACGCACGCAGGAGGAAAGCAGTTTGCTGGAAACTCAGGAGAAAGAACCGGAAACGGCAGACGGCGCAGAGACCAAAGACGGGCAGGAAGAAAATCCGGAACAAACAGAGGAATCTTTGCCGGAATGGATCTACGTGGATGTCTCTGGAGCGGTGGAAAACCCCGGAGTTATCGGATCGAAGCCGGAAGCCGGGTATTTCAGGTGTTAGAGCAGGCGGGCGGCTGTACTGAGGATGCCTCGCTGGAGACGGTGAATCAGGCAGATCTGTTATCGGATGGTCAGAAGATCCGGATCTATACCAGAGAGGAAACGGAGCAGATGGGAGATGATCTGCGGGACGAATCGCAGGGGATGGAGACGGACAGTCAGACCACTTCAGACGGTCGGGTGGATATCAACCGGGCGGGAAAAGAAGAGCTGATGACGCTGACCGGAATCGGAGAGACCAGAGCACAGGCAATTCTTGCATATCGCGAATCCCACGGGAAATTTTCCAGTGTGGAGGAGCTGATGCAGGTGGAAGGCATCAAAGAAAAAACATATGAAAAGCTGAAAGATCAGATCAGGATCAATTGAGGAGTAAAGAATGGCGAAGAAAGTATTGGTTGTAGACGATGAAAAATTAATCGTAAAAGGAATCCGGTTCAGTCTGGAGCAGGACGGTATGGAAGTAGATTGTGCCTACGACGGGGAGAAAGCCCTGGAATGTGCAAAGAATAAAGAATATGACATGATTCTGCTGGATCTGATGCTTCCGAAGATGAATGGACTTGAGGTATGCCAGCAGATTCGTGAATTTTCAGATGTTCCGATTATTATGCTGACAGCAAAGGGCGAGGATATGGATAAGATCCTTGGTCTGGAGTATGGAGCGGATGACTATATTACCAAGCCTTTTAATATTCTGGAAGTAAAAGCAAGAATTAAAGCCATTATGCGCCGTGCCGGTAAGAATGCCACACAGGAGACAAAAGCAAAAGTGGTAGAGGTCGGAGAATTACGACTGGACTGTGAAAGCCGCAGAGTCTTTATCGGTACCAGAGAGATCAATCTGACTGCGAAAGAATTCGATGTACTGGAACTTCTGGTATTTAATCCCAATAAAGTATACAGCCGTGAAAATCTGTTGAATATCGTATGGGGATATGAATATCCCGGAGATGTGCGGACGGTGGATGTACATATCCGTCGATTGCGTGAAAAGATCGAAAGCAATCCCAGCGAACCAAAATACGTACATACCAAATGGGGTGTAGGATATTATTTTCAGGCGTAAGATCCAGAATGCAGGTCAAACACAGCCGGTATGTCAGGCGTGTAAACCTGCATTCTTTGTTTACGCGGGCAACGAGTCAAAGTCCGTATAAAAAAACAGCAGTGAGGAACAGTATGAAAGTCAATTGGAAAGTCAGATTTAAGTTTGTAAAAAGTCTGCGATTTCGAATTTTAGTGATTCTGATCATTATTGGTATTGTGCCAAGTATCATTGTGGAAAAGGGAATCGTAAACAGTTACGAGGATCGGGCGGTATCAAACCGACAGCTGAATGTAAAGAATCAGTGTGATATCCTGGTGAATCAGCTGGCAAAAGAGAATTATCTCCAGAATCCGTCCTCAGAGGGAATCAACAGTGAGCTGACAATGCTCTCTAATGTATATAGTGGCCGTATTCTGATTGTGAATCAGGATTTTCAGGTAATCAAGGATACATATGATCTTGACAAAGGAAAATATATGATTTCCAAGGAAGTGGTCAAGTGCTTTCAGAAATTGAAAGAGAGCAGTTATTATGACAGGAAAAACAGTTATATCGAGATGACTATGCCGATTCCCGGTGCAGATGGAGAACAGGCACAGGGAGTTCTGCTGATCAGTATTTCAACGGAAGAAATTGTCTCAAGTATTGATATTCTTGAGCAGAAAGGACTGCGGATTCTTGTGATCAGCGGTGTCCTGGTGCTGATCTTCGGATATATTCTGGCCGGAATCCTGATAAAGCCGTTTGCAAAAAATCACAAAGGCTATTGAGGATATCACAGATGGATTCCAGGATGAGAAAATTTCAGTTCCGGATTATACGGAAACAGAGCTGATCACAGATGCGTTTAACAAGATGCTTGGAAGAGTACAATCCCTGGATACTTCCCGTCAGGAGTTTGTATCGAATGTGTCTCATGAGCTGAAAACACCGTTGACATCCATGAAAGTGCTGGCAGATTCACTGGTTGGGCAGGAAAATGTACCGGTGGAACTGTATCAGGAATTTATGCAGGATATCGCAGCGGAGATTGACCGGGAAAGTAAGATCATCACAGATTTGCTGACGCTTGTAAAACTGGATAAGAAAGCTTCCAACATGAACATTGAACTGGTCAATATCAATGAACTCCTGGATATGATCCTAAAACGTCTGCATCCGATCGCTGCGAAACGAAATATTGAGTTGATTCTGGAAGGCTTCCGTCCGGTGGATGCGGAGATTGACGAGACAAAACTGTCACTTGCCATCAGCAATCTGGTGGAAAATGCGATCAAATATAATAAGGATGAAGGCTGGGTAAGAGTATCACTGAATGCAGATCATAAGTATTTTTATGTGACGGTAACCGATTCCGGCCTTGGAATTCCGGAGGAATCCATTGATCACATCTTTGAACGATTTTACCGGGTAGACAAATCGCATTCCACAGAGATCGAAGGAACCGGTCTTGGACTGGCGATTACAAGAAGTGCCATCATGATGCATCACGGGGCGATCCGTGTGAAGAGTCAGGTGGGTGAAGGAACTACATTTTCAGTGCGGATCCCGCTGACGTTTATTGACTGATCGAGGATGGTGAGAATATGAAAAAAAGAAAAATAACAGCATTGGTGATGGCACTGGTGCTTGGGGCTGTTGCTTTTTCCGGCTGTGGAAAGAAAGAGACAGAGAGTAAATACAAAATTTATTATATCAATGAAGAACAGGGAGAAGTCCTTGCGGAAAGTTTTGTACCGTCCGAGGAGACCACGCAGACCATGCTGGAAGAGATGACAGAAAAATTGAATAAGAAAAATGCAGAAGGGCATACACTGCTCCCGGAGAATATTGAGATACAGAGCTGTGTGGATGACGACGGGATGATTCGGGTAGATTTTAATCATGCATATCATGATTTGAATCCGGTAGATGAGGTGCTTTTGCGAGCTTCCATTGTAAAAGATTATGTACAGATTCCAAATATTTATCTGGTTACGATTACTGCGGAAGGAACACCTATCGTTGATTCCCAGGGGCAGGAGATAGGAGCCATGAGTCTGGACAGCTTTCTGGAAAACACAGGAAAAGAAATTATGGCATATCAGTATAAGGAACTCAACCTTTATTTTACCAATGAAGAAGGCAATCAACTGGTACCGGAGGCACGTCAGGTATATTATAATGGTAACACACCGATTGAAAAGGTTATCGTAGAACAATTGCTTCGTGGTCCGGGAGAGAGTGGACATTATGCCACCCTTCCGTCCGATACACGAATCGTCGGTGTATCTGTGGCAGATGGAATCGCTTATGTGAATCTTGGAAAACAGTTTGTTGATGAGGCACTGTCGGTAGATGCACAGATTCCGATATACTCGATTGTCAATTCTCTGATTGATGCAGGCAATGTAAGTCAGGTACAGATTTCCATTAACGGAGATACTTCTTTGCTATTTAAAGATAAAGTGGATATGAATCAACTGTTCCAGGTCAATCATGAATTGGAGAAAGGAGGAGAGGACTGACGGGGAAAAACGTCCTCTCTGCCTGCTGTTTGCAGGACTGATCCTGATTATTCTGGTGACGGACTGGTGTGGAGGTTCCTGGATATGGAAATCTCCCGCCGGGAAGAAACCATGGCAGTGGGCAGAACAAGAGCAGAAGGTACAGGCGGAAGGAGTGGTGTACCGTATTGAAAAAACCACCCGCACAGTTATTTATCTGAAAAAAGCAATTCTGATCCGTTCCGGATCGACAAAAAATTATCCCATTCGAAATATCAAATGTACAGGAAAAGAAGAAAAAATAAACAGTCTGCGGGAAGGAATGCATGTCCGACTGGAGGGGATGCTTGTATTGCCGGAACTTCCGCGCAACCCGGGACAATTTAACCGAAGAATCTACGAAAGCGGGAAGAAAATTGATTTTTATCTGGAGAATCCGACTGTTTTGGAAGTAAAAGAACAGAGATCCGGTGTCAGGGAAGTTGTAGAAATATGGAAGACAGAAATGATGAACCGATGTGAGAAAATCTATCCGGATGCGGAGGCAGGTATACTCGAGGCTATGTTGTTTGGTGAAAAGAGGGAACTGTCCGGGGACATCAAAGAACTTTATCAGGCAGCGGGAATCAGCCATGTGCTTGTCATCTCCGGTTTGCATATCAGCTTCTTGCCCTGCAGTTGCCGGGATTCTCCGACGCTGGGTTTTCCCATGCCGGTTTGGGTGATACTTCTGTTGGTGTGCTGGCGGGTACGGTATTCTGATCGGACAGCC
>ENA-OQER01000917-OQER01000917.1-human-gut-metagenome-genome-assembly--contig:-NODE-917-length-15453-cov-2.168798_pt1 | contig 15453 bp, 19 predicted proteins | sample MGYA00242797_ERZ504639 | MGnify/ENA primary metagenome ERZ504639 (study PRJEB26092, sample SAMD00036306) | human gut metagenome | host: Homo sapiens | study: EMG produced TPA metagenomics assembly of...
AGATAGTATTTTCTACACCTGTTGCACCAAGGGGCATAGATGTCAACCAGGAGCTTCCAGGAGAAGAACCACAGGAATAGCATATAATGTAAAAGCAATATTGAAAAAAGTTTTGTGAAAAAGCTACAGTTGTTATTGATACTTCTGCAGCTTTTTTGTTATACTTAACGATATGTTAATAACATGATGTCGGGGTCAAAAGCCCCCGACTTTGATACCTACGAATTGTTACGTGCTACGCACTCCCACAATTCTCCCCAATATGAGCAAGCTCATGTGTTTAGACCTTTTGACCATGGTATCATCATGTTATAGAAAGAGGAATTTATGAATATAAACAGTATATTAGACAATGTTGGTAAAGTTATAGTTGGAAAAGATGATGTAGTTGTAAAGGTGCTTACAAGTATACTTGCGGGAGGACATATTCTTTTAGAAGATGTTCCGGGAACAGGAAAAACCATGCTTGCAAAGACGGTGGCTAAGAGTATTGATTGTGAGTTTAAAAGAATACAGTTTACACCAGACCTTCTTCCTTCAGATATAACAGGACTTCATATATATAATCAGAAGAGTGGTGAGTTTGTGTTAAGTAAAGGTCCTGTGTTTGCCAATATTATACTTGCAGATGAGATAAACAGGGCGACACCAAGAACACAGTCAGCACTTCTTGAGTGTATGGAAGAGCAACAGGTTACTATAGATGGAGATACACTTAAGCTTGAAGAACCATTTATAGTGCTTGCTACAGAGAATCCGGTAGAAACAGCAGGTACATATCCGCTGCCAGAAGCCCAGCTTGACCGTTTTCTTATGAAGCTTGAGATGGGATATCCTGATAAGGCTGCAGAGGTTAAGATACTTAACAGATTCTTAAACAATAACCCTGTTACAGACCTTGAAAGTGTATGCACAAGACAGAATATAGCAGATATGAAGAAGAAAGCTAAGGAGGTCTATATTCATCCATCACTTATTAACTATATAGCAGAACTTGCACAGGCGACACGTAAGATGTCAGAGGTTGCCATAGGCATAAGTCCTAGAGGTTCAATAGCCATGGTTAATGCTGCACGTGCATATGCATATGTGAACGGGAGAGATTATGTTGTGCCATCTGATATTAAGGAACTTTCAGTATGTGTATGGGCACACAGACTTGTATTTAGTACAGGACTTGTATCAAAGGGAAGCAGGGAACAGGCTGTTAATGCAGCATTTGCACAGGTTGAAGTACCAACTGAGGAGTGGACTAAGTAGATGAATATTGTTTTGATGCTTATAGGTGTTGTTATTGTTTACAAGGTTATATCAGTTGTATACAGGAAAAAATGGGATGAGAATCTTAGTACGGATGTCTCCTTTTCACATACAACAGCAACGAAAGACGATAAAGTAGAGATAATAGAAACAGTTGTAAATGCAAAAAGCTTCCTGTATTCTGCATGAATGTAAAGTTTGATATAGACAGAAGCTTTATATTCGGACAGAAGGATACGAATTCCATGGTGTCTGATAAGACGTATCGTAACGATGTGTTTTCGCTGCTTTCTAACCAGAAGGTTACAAGGCGTATAGAGGTTGAGTGCAGCAGAAGAGGCGTATATAGGCTTGAAGCTGTAGAGATGGTATTTCCAGGTGCGTTTATGAATGAAATATTGATACATAAAAGCAGACTATACAGCAACATTACAGTGTTTCCAAAGCCGGCAGCTACAGGGCAGATGTCGGATGTTAACAACATGATTATGGGAGAACTTGAAAGAAGAAAGTATCTTAGTGAGGATAGGTTTGTGTTTGCAGGAATCAGGGATTATCAGTCTTACGATAGTATAAGGGATATCAACTGGAATGCATACGCAAGAACTGGCAGCCTTATGGTGAATCATTATAATGAGACAGTCAGCAGAAATGTATGTCTGCTTCTGAATCTTGAAAGTGAAGGCGCATATATGCAGGAGGATACAGTAGAACAGGCTATAAGTATAGCAGCTGGACTTTCACAGCTTTTAGCAGCCAGAGGTGTTAATGTGTCTATGGTTTCTAACGGACGGGATATAGATACAAAGCAGAATATAACGATAAAGCCAGGTTCAGGTCTGTCACATTTTAACAAGATAAATATGGAGCTTGCAAGAATAGACATATCGCAGGATATGGATGAGTTTTCTGATATGATAACTGCATTATATGAGAATAATACAGTGCTTACTGATGGTATGGGCATGCACAATGATATGGTATATGTTCTTATATCTGCCAATAAAAATGACAGAATAAAAAAGCAGCACGTGTGCTGATGGATAGCCAGTTTAATAAAATATGGATTGTTCCACAGGTTATAAGCGGAACAGGAAGTATGTATTATGAGAATGTATTGAAATGAGGAAGGAATAATGCAGATAAAACACATTAGAAACAGCAGGATTCTGCTTGAAATATTAATACTCTGTATTGTATATATGTCTATGGCTGTGGGTGTGTATACAGGATTGGCTGGCAATAATCCTGATACATCATATTACTGCCTTATAGTTTTGATTCCTGTATTGGTAACATATTTTTCAAGAAAATATGTATCAAGTTATCCACTGTTTATATTTATTAATATTGTATTTGTTTTTATAGCGGCTAAGCTTTCTAAAACGGATATAGAATTCGCCGGTTATGTGTTTGTAGCAGTGGCTATAGCAGTACATTCCATAAGGCTGAAAAGCTTTATATACAGAAAAAGCAGTATGAAAGGGCAGAAGAGATAAGCTATGATGTCTCAGGCAGAAGCAGTGATGATATGAAGCTTGCGGTAGGAGCAGAGGAAAAGCTGCATATTGCGTATGGTATATTCATGGTTGCATTTTACATAGCAGGAAGCTATAAACATAATAATAAGCTTATGGGAATACAGCTGTTTTTGTTTATAGCATTTGTAATATGTCAGTTTTTTTATAACCAGCTTAATGAACTATATAAGATATTCTCTATAAATGAGGGAAAGTCAGAATTCGGCAAGAAGAATATTGCGTATAAATGTTATCATGATGATAGTGTTTGCATCGTTTATGGTTATTGGAATGCTTATATTCTACAGCGGAAAGTATGGAAATATATTCCAGACAATATCAGCAGGACTCATGGCGGTTCTTAAGGCTATATTGTGGGTTCTTTTAAAGCTTTTAGGAAGAGGACCGGACTCATCGACCGTCTATGAGGAAGAAACAACGACTACACAGGCAGAGTTTGGTACAAACGAAGACCTTTTTGTGCCACAGAATAATGCTATAGCTAATGCACTTATGGAGGTAGCAGCTATCACAGCCATCATAGGTATATTTATATGGATTATATATGCTATAGTAAAATATGCTAAGAATTTTCGGCAGATCACTTGATGATGATGTTGATGAGGTGGAATATCTTAATAAGGCTTCAGAAAAAGAACAGTATGGTATAAAGCCGGAAAAAGAAAGAGAGCCTGCGGATAAGAATAATATCCAATATAGAAAGCTTTATAAAAAATATGTCAGATCAAAGAAGTATATGAAAAAAACAAGCTGTCTGGTGTTAAGCCGGATAAGGAAATGATGCCGGATGAGATAACAAGAAAGCTTATAACTGATGATGAGGAAAAAAGCAGCATAATAACTAAGAACTATGAAAAAGCACGTTATTCAGACAGCGAGGTATCAAAAGAAGATATAGAATTTTTGAAAAAGCTATAATAGTGTGGCAATAAACTTACGAATAAAGTTTACTATTTTGTGGTTGACAATATATGGTATATGAGGTATCATTTAGCTAATTGATAATAAGTAAATGCTATGAAGAGGAATATTAGATAAGAACCGGCTTCAGAGAGCTGTCGTATGGTGCAAGACAGTGGAAGGAACTTATTGAACTCGCCTTGGAGCTGCTACCCGAAATATTTATCGTACAGATATAGAGTAGGCGTAGACGGAGGCCGACCGTTAAAGCGGACAGAATATAATGCATAGTTTAAAAGATATGCACGTATTCGGTGAGAGCGCAGTGCAAGCTGCGAATAAGAGTGGTATCGCGTGAGATTAATTATATCTTTCGTCTCTTTGGACTGTATGTTCTCTGAGACGAAAGTTTTTTTAGTTTAGGGACGAATTCTTATGTTAACATAAACTGATAACTAATATGCGGTATATAATCATACAATGTATAGATTTACAGGTATTTACTTATATCATGAAAGGATTTATCTTTAACACTTATATTAAAATCAGGAGGAATAAAGAATGTTCGATTACAGACAGTATAAGAGAGGTTATTTTATGCCACCAGTTGAGTGTAACGACTGGGTGAAAAAGGAGTATATTGATAAGGCACCAGTATGGTGTTCAGTTGACTTAAGAGATGGTAACCAGGCGTTAGTTGAACCTATGAGTCTTGATGAAAAGCTTGAGTTTTTTAACAAGCTTATAGCAGTTGGTTTTAAGGAAATTGAGATAGGTTTCCCTGCTGCATCAGAGACTGAATATGAGCTTTGCCGTACACTGATTGAAAAGAATATGATTCCTGATGATGTTACTATCCAGGTTCTTACACAGGCAAGACCACATATCATCAAGAAAACATTTGAGGCAGTCAAAGGTGCACCAAGAGCGATTGTACACGTATATAACTCAACATCCTTAGCACAAAGAGAACAGGTGTTTAGAAAGTCTAAGGAAGAAGTTAAGCAGATAGCTATAGAAGGTGCAAAGCTTCTTAAGGAGCTTGCAGAAGCAGATGGTGGTAACTTCCTTTTTGAATACAGTCCTGAAAGCTTTACAGGAACAGAGCCGGAATATGCACTTGAGGTGTGCAATGCTGTTATAGATATATGGCAGCCAACTCCTGATAAGAAGTGTATTATCAATCTTCCTGCAACAGTTGAAATGTCACTTCCACATGTATTTGCAAGTCAGGTTGAATACATGAGCAAGATGCTTCATAGCCGTGAGAACGTTGTTGTATCACTTCATCCTCATAACGACAGAGGAACAGGAGTGGCTGATGCAGAACTTGGATTACTTGCAGGAGCAGACAGAATAGAAGGAACATTATTCGGTAATGGTGAAAGAACTGGAAATGTTGATATTGTTAATCTTGCCATGAATATGTATGCACAGGGAGTTGATCCTGAGCTTGATTTTTCTAACATGCCAGAGCTTACAGAGATGTTTGAACGTCTTACACAGATGAAGATAGATGAAAGACATCCATACTGCGGCAAGCTTGTATTTGCAGCATTTTCTGGTTCGCATCAGGATGCTATATCAAAGGGCATGCACTACAGAATCGAAAAGGATCCTTCTAAGTGGACAGTTCCTTATCTTCCAATCAATCCAGAGGATGTTGGACGTACATATGATTCAGATGTTATCAGAATAAACAGCCAGTCTGGTAAGGGTGGTGTTGCATACGTTCTTGAACACAACTATGGCATGCTCATTCCTAAGGCTATGAGAGAAGACCTTGGATATGCGGTCAAGGATGTGTCAGATGTTCATCATAAGGAACTTACACCAGACGAAGTACTTGAGATATTTGAAAAGAGATATAAAAAGTACACACCAGTATTTAAGATTAAAGAAGTACACTTCAAGCAGATAGATGGTATCCAGACAGAAGTCACTATTGAAGAGGACGGAAAGGATGTTGTTATCAATGCTGGTGGTAACGGACGTCTTGATGCGGTAAGTAACGCACTTGCAAAGCATTTTGGAAAGCCATGTGATGTAATGTGCTATGAAGAACATTCATTAAAGCAGGGCTCAGATTCAAGTGCGATAGCTTATGTAGGCATCAAGGGTGAAGATGGTAAGGAATACTTTGGTATAGGTATCGACCATGATATCATCAGGGCTTCTATAGATGCTGTAGAATCAGCTATGAACAGAAGCATGAGCAACTAAGAAAAAGATATATTATAATACAGGCAGTATGTAAAAGACGTAAATTAGCTTTTGCATACTGCTTATTTATGTGTTACAATAAAGCGAAAACTTGTTCGCAGTAATGTCTGGGATGTCAGAATAATAAACAATAAGAACTATTTAGAATAACAGATTGAATAAAAGGAACTAATAAACATGAAAAGAATAATACTAGCTTCTGGTTCACCAAGAAGAAGAGAGCTTCTTAGCCAGATTGGACTTGAGTTCACAGTCATAACAAGTGAAGCAGATGAGCATACCAGTATAAAGGAACCAGCCAGATATGTTGAATATCTGTCATCCGTTAAGGCAGAGGCAGTACATGATAAGCTTCAGAAAGTCTTAGCAGGTAAAGATAACGATATCGAACTTAGTGAAGAATGGCATAACGATATTACAGAAGGCAGCTATGTGATTATAGGAGCAGATACGATTGTGAGTCATAAGGAGCATATATTGACAAAGCCGGTGGATGAAGCGGATGCATATCGTATATTAAAGGAATTATCAGGAGATTGTCATCAGGTATATACAGGTGTTACATTACTTTATGGTGATGGCAGCAGCAAAAGCTTTTCTAACAGGACTGATGTATACTGTTATGAGCTTACAGATAAGGAAATCCATGATTATATAAGTACAGGTGAGCCTATGGACAAGGCGGGAGCATATGGCATACAGGGAAGCTTTGCTGCATTTATCAAAGGTATAGATGGCGATTATAACAATGTTGTCGGTTTACCAATATCAAGTGTATATCAGGAGTTGAAGTTATGGTTAAGTTGATTGCAAGTGATCTTGATGGAACTATATTAAGACATGGGGCACAGAAGGTTGATAAGTCTACGATAGAGGTTATAGGTAAGCTTTTAGATGCAGCCTTCTTTTCGCACCTGCGAGTGGACGGCAGATAGTGAGCCTTAAAAGACTTTTTGAGCCTATCAGTGACAGACTTGTATATATATCAGAGAATGGCGCACTCAGTGAGTATCGTGGTGAGGTTATAGCAAAGACAGCCATGGAAAGAAATCTTGCGCTTCAGATAGTAGAAGATGTGTATGAACAGCCACATTGTGAGGTGCTTATATCTGGACAGCACACAGCATACATTAAGCCTAAGACAGAAGAATATCTTTATAGGATGACGAAAGTAGTTAACTATAAAACAACTATTATTGATAAATTCTCAGATATAGATGAAGATATATTAAAGATTGCAGTATGTGACCTTAGTGGAATAAACAACTCGAAGGAACATTTCTTTAGCAGGTGGAAGGGTCAGGCATCAATAGCTGTATCAGGAAAGCTTTATCTTGACTTTATGGAGAGCAGTGTCAGCAAAGGAAAAGCCATGAGGCAGCTTCAGGAGTATTTTGGACTGTCAAGGGATGAATGTATGGCATTTGGTGATAATTATAACGACATAGATATGCTTAATTCAGTTACATATTCATATGTTATGGAGACAGCAGCAGATGATATAAAGAAGCATGGAAAATACGTGACAGACTGGTAGAAGGGTCTTTGCGTGAGAATTTTAAGAGTATTATTTAAATAACTGCTTAAAGTATTGTTTAAATAGTTGTTTAAATAGTGAATGGCGAATTATAATATAGGATTAACGGAGGAATGAATAATGGATAAACATATAAAAGAATGTGCAGCAGTATTTTTAAGAGATCAGAAGAGACTTTTTGACGAGCCGGTAGTTTTTGATGTAGAAGAGGCAGAAGAATTCCTTGAGGACTGCTTTGCACAGTATTGTAAAAACATTAAAGAGTTAAAGCAGGTTATGGATGATGAAGGCATGGATATATCAGGCATGTCAGATGAAGAGATAGAGGAGCAGCTTGAAGTATTCAAGCTCGATGATGGACATGGCTACTTTTTCGTTGAGGCATAACAGTACTTACCGGGAATGAGGATTACTATGAAAATAACTATATGTTGTGTAGGAAAGATAAAAGAAAAGTTCTACAGCCAGGCGATAGCAGAGTATTCAAAGAGATTATCCAAGTATTGTAAGCTTGAGATAAAAGAGGCAGCAGACGAAAAGACTCCGGATAGTGCAAGTGATACTGTTAACAGGATGATTAAAGAAAAAGAAGGAGACAGGCTGCTTTCCTTTATAAAAGATGACAGCTATGTTATTGCACTTGCAATAGATGGTAAAATGTTAGATTCAGTCGAACTATCAGAAAAGATTGATAATCTTATGTTATCAGGTAAGAGTGATATTGTTTTTGTTATAGGTGGTTCACTTGGGCTTGATAAGAGAGTGTTAGACAGAGCTGATTATAAGCTTAGTTTTTCCAAAATGACATTTCCACACCAGCTTATGAGAGTTATACTTTTAGAACAGATATACAGAAGCTTCAGGATAATGAAGAATGAGCCATATCATAAGTGACATAGATAATGTCTGATATTAAAAATGTGCAGAAATGGAGATTAGTGTGAAAAATAAGATTTTTCACACGCAAGAATGGAGATTAATATGAAAAGAACGAAAAAAAGAATAGTTACATTTCTTATAATAGCAATTGCTATAGCAGCAGTGTTTGTGTTTATAAAATTCTTTAACGGCAATGGAATATATATTTCAACAGGCATGGGCAAAGATGTTCTTGCAAAGGTGGATGGACAAAAGACATACACTATGGATGCAGCAGTGCTTATGTCAGATGCAAGGTCACAGTATGAAGAAATGTTTACAAGTTCAATATGGTCACAGCAGATAGATGGAAAAACATTTGAAGAATATGTAAAAAGACCAGATCAGGGTAAAGCTTATCAGAGTAAGATGTATGAATGCCATGGCTAAGGAAAAGGGGATAGTTCTTGGAAGAGAAGAAAAGGATGGCGTTAAGAAGGCAGCAGAGAAGTATTATGCTGCACTAACAGAAGAACAAAGAAACAGATATAATATAACAGAGGATAAGCTTAACCAGATGTTTACAGAGTTTGCTATAGCCCAGAAGCTGTATAACGATCAGACTTCACTTATGGATATAGAAATCAGTGCAGATGATTCAAGAGTTATTAATATACAGTATATAGTAACAGATTCTAAAGATGAGATAGAAAAAGCATATGCTGAGCTTAAGGAGGGCAACTCATTCTTTGCTATAGCAAAGAAGTATAATTCGGATGGTGAGTATGAGTACGAGCTTCGAAGAGGTGAGATGGATAGTAAGTTTGAAGAAGCAGCCTATGCCTTATCAACAGGTGAGATGAGCAGCATAGTAGAGGCAGAAGGAAAGTATTACATTATAAGATGTACATCAGATAACGATAAAGCAAAAACAGAGGTCAACAAGTCAGCTATCTTAGCAGACAAAAAGCTTGCTGCCTTCAACGAAAAGTTTGAAGAATATGAGGCAGGTAAATATGTTGAATGGAATGATAGCGAATGGAAAAAGCTTAGCGTATCTTCAGCGGTTATATATAATGTTAAGTTTGAAGATATATTCAACACAATAACAATCAACTAAACAGAAAGGTATGGTTATAAAATATAGATGGCAGAAAAATATGATGCAAATAGTATATCTATTCTTGAAGGTCTTGAAGCTGTAAGAAAAAGACCGGGAATGTATATAGGAAGCGTAGGAACTAAGGGACTTAACCATCTTATATATGAAATAGCAGATAATGCAGTAGATGAACATCTTGCAGGGTACTGTAGCGAGATTACAGTAACCCTTAATGATGATGGTACAGCTACTATCATAGATAACGGACGTGGAATTCCTATAGGAATTCATCCAAAGGCTGGAATACCTGCAGTTGAAGTAGTGTTTACAGTACTTCATGCAGGTGGTAAGTTCGGAGATGGAGGATATAAGATATCAGGAGGACTTCACGGTGTAGGTGCTTCAGTAGTTAATGCACTTTCAGTGTGGCTTGAGGTAGAGATAAGAGTAGATGGCGGTGTATATAAGCAGCGTTATGAAAGAGGCAAGGTGGCAGCTCCGCTTGAAAAAATAGGAACATGCAGGAAGAGTGACACAGGAACAAAGGTGACTTTTTTACCTGATGGAGAAATATTTGAAAAGACAAGATTCAAGTCAGATGCCATAAAAAGCAGAATGCATGAAACAACTTACCTTAATCCTGGACTTACAATACATTTTGAGGATAAAAGAAGCGGCAGTGAAGAAAAGATTACATATTCTGAGCCAGATGGTATCAGGGCATATGTAAAAGAGCTGAATAAAGGTAAGGAAACTGTCACAGATATCATATATTTTAAAAAGAGTGAGGATGGCATAGAAGTGGAGTGCGCTTTCCAGTATGTCAATGAGTTTGAGGAAAATATTCTTGGTTTCTGTAACAATATATATACACAGGAAGGCGGAACACACATAACTGGATTTAAGTCAAAGTTTACAATGATCATTAACCAGTATGCAAGAGAGCTTGGTATTCTTAAGGATAAGGATAACAACTTTACAGGACTGGATGTAAGAAATGGCATGACTGCGATAGTAGCTGTCAAGCATCCTGCACCAAGATTCGAGGGTCAGACTAAAACAAAGCTTGATAATCCAGATGCGGGAACAGTTGTCAGTGCGGTCACAAGCGATGAGGTACAGCTGTACTTTGACAGAAACCTAGAACAGCTAAAGGCGGTTATTGCATGTGCTGAAAAGTCAGCTAAGATAAGAAAGGCAGAAGAAAGAACAAAGACGAATCTTTTATCAAAGTCAAAAGTTTCCATAGATTCTAACGGAAAGCTTGCAAACTGCGAGAGTAAGAAAGCAGAAGAATGTGAAGTGTTTATAGTCGAGGGAGATTCTGCCGGAGGTTCTGCAAAGACAGCACGTAACAGACGTACACAGGCTATACTTCCTATCAGAGGTAAGATACTAAACGTTGAGAAAGCATCCATAGATAAGGTGCTTGCCAATGCAGAAATAAAGACGATGATAAACTCCTTTGGGTGTGGTTTCCTTGAAGGCTATGGCAACGATTTTGATATAAGCAGGTTAAGATATAATAAGATTATTATCATGACTGATGCGGATGTGGATGGAGCACATATTGATACACTGCTTCTTACATTCTTCTACAGATTCATGCCCGAGCTTATCAATCAGGGACATGTGTATATAGCTACTCCACCTCTATACAGGGCAGAGCTTAAGAAGGCACCTAAGGAAGACAAGTCTGTAAAAAAGACAGCAGCAGGCTCTGCACTGAAAGCTTCAAAAACAGATAAGAGTAAGCTTGTTCAGTATCTTTATGATGATAAAGCATTAGAAAGATACAAGGAGCTTCATGCAAGTGGAACATTTACACTTCAAAGATACAAAGGACTAGGTGAGATGGATCCTGAACAGTTATGGGAAACAACACTTAACCCGGAAACAAGAATACTAAAACAGGTTGAGATAGAAGATGCCAGGATGGCGACAGAGGTTACTTCTATGCTTATGGGAAGTGATGTCCCACCAAGAAGGGCATTCATACATGCGCATGCAAATGAAGCACAGATAGATGCGTAAAGGCTTTTCTATCTGTACAGTCAGATTCGCAGGCATAACCTGACAAAAATTAAATATATTAGATGTCGGGGTCAAAAACCACGACTTTGATAATAAAAAATCATACGGAGATAATAATGGCAGAGAATATTATAAAAACAGAATATTCTGAGCTGATGCAGAAGTCCTATATAGATTATTCCATGAGCGTTATAACAGCAAGAGCGCTTCCTGATGTAAGAGATGGACTTAAGCCGGTACAAAGAAGAGTACTGTATGCTATGGATCAGCTCGGGTTAAACTATGATAAGCCTCATAGAAAGTCTGCACGTATCGTAGGTGATGCAATGGGTAAGTATCATCCACATGGTGACAGCTCAATCTATGAGACACTTGTTGTGCTTTCACAGGATTTCAAGAAAGGCATGGCACTTGTTGACGGACACGGCAACTTCGGTTCTATAGAAGGTGATGGAGCTGCTGCTATGCGATATACAGAGGCTAAGCTAAAGAAGTTCACCCAGGATGTATATTTATCAGATCTTGATAAGAATGTGGTTGACTTTGTACCTAACTTTGATGAGACAGAAAAAGAGCCAGCAGTGCTTCCTGTAAGAGTTCCCAATCTTTTAGTAAATGGTGCTGATGGAATAGCAGTAGGTATGACAACAAATATCCCTACACACAATCTAAGTGAGGTAGTAGATGCAGTATGTGCATATATGGATAATGAGGATATAACTACAGATGAGCTTATGGAGTACATGCCAGGTCCGGACTTTCCAACAGGTGGACTGGTCATCAACAAGTCAGAGCTTCCTGGTATATACGAGACAGGAACTGGAAGATAAAGCTAAGAGGAAAGGTTGTTTTTGAAGCAGCTTCTAAGAAGGGCGAGAAGGACAGGCTTGTTATAACAGAGATTCCTTATACTATGATAGGTGCTAATATCGGCAAGTTCATATCTGATATAGTAGAACTTGTTGAAACTAAGAAAACTACAGATATAGTAGATGTATCAAATGAGTCATCAAAAGAGGGAATAAGAATAGTACTTGAGTTAAAGAAAAATGCAGATGTAGAGAATCTTAAGAACCTTCTTTATAAGAAAACAAAGCTTGAAGACACATTTGGAGTAAATATGCTTGCTATAGTGGATGGAAGACCAGAAACACTTGGACTCCGCCAGATAATAAAGCATCACATTGATTTCCAGTATGAAATAAACACAAGAAAATACACAACACTTCTTAACAAAGAGCTTGCTAATAAAGAGATAAAGGAAGGTCTTATAAGGGCATGTGACATAATCGACCTTATCATAGAGATACTTCGTGGAAGCTCTAACCTTAAGATGGCAAAGGACTGCCTTATAAATGGTAATGTAGAAGGCATAAAGTTTAAGTCAGAAGCATCAAAAAAACAGGCTTCAAAGCTTGATTTCACAGAAAAACAGGCATCAGCAATACTTGAAATGCGTCTGTACAAGCTTATAGGTCTTGAGATACTTGCACTTCAGAAAGAATATGATGAGTGTCTTGCAAAGATAGAAAAGTATGAGAAGATACTAGGCAGTAAAAAAGCTATGGCTAAGGTTATAAAAAATGATCTTGCAAGGATAAAGAAGGAATATGGAGTTGCAAGAAAAACAGTTATAACAGATGCAAAAGCTGCTGTGTTTGTAGAAAAAGAAATTCCAGCACAGGAAGTAGTATTCATCATGGATAGATTCGGTTATGCCAAGACTATAGATAATGCTGCCTATGAGCGTAACAAGGAAGCTATATACAACGATTTCAAGTATGTATTCACATGCATGAATACAGATAAGATATGCATATTTACAGACAACGGACAGCTCCATCAGGTTAAAGTAAAGGATATACCATACTCTACAAAGTTCAGGGATAAGGGAACACCTATAGATAATCTTGGAAACTATGACAGCAGCGGGGAACTGATCATCTATCTGTGTGCATATGATACTATTAAGGATCAGAAGCTTCTTTTCGTTACAAGCCAGGGCATGATGAAGATAGTAGATTCTAAAGAATTCGATGTGGCGAAAAGAACAGTAGCCGCAACCAAGCTGCAGGATGATGACAGGATAATAAGCATAGAGAAAGCAGATATAGAGGTACAGACATACTCCAAGTTCAATCTGGATGGTACTACAAGTGAAGTTGAAGATATTGTCAGCAGCAAGAACGTTGTTGTACAGACAGCTAATGGATATTTCTTAAAGTTCCCACTCTCAGAGATACCAGTTAAGAAAAAGAGTGCTGTTGGTGTCAGAGGTATCAAGCTTGGCAAGGATGATTATATAGAAGAAATATTCCTTATGGATGATGGAACAGAATTCACCATGGAATATAAGGGAAAGAATATAGACTTTGCAAAGATGAAGATGGCACATAGGGATACTAAGGGAGTTAAGGTGAGAGTGTGAGAGTGATTCTACAGGGAGTATATTCACGTAGAATTAATATTCAGCATAGATTAGTATATCAGGTATACAATCAGCCAGTTGTAATTAATGAAACTGAATATGAGGGAACCATTAAAGTTATCAGAATGTGGACACACTATGATAAAGTGAGATAAAAAATGTACCAGTAGAAAGGATATTGTTTTATATGATATCCTCATTCTACTGGTACTTTTTAAATTCACGGCTTTTAAATTAAGTTATAAAAAATCAACTCACAATTTTTAATGATAAATTCTGTGCATTCTGCACCATTGATAAGAAATATTCATGTATTCTTGTGTCATCTGTTAACTCAGGATGAAATGCAAGCCCAATCTGGTTTTTATATCTGGCTGCTACGATTTTGTCATCAACAGCTGCAAGCACTTCAACACCATCTGAAACACTATCTATATATGGTGCTCTTATAAATGTCATAGGATAATTCCCGATATGTTTAATATCAGTATTAGTCATAAAGCTTGAAGTTGTCTTCCGTATGCATTACGTTTTACAGTGACAGGAAGAGTTCCTATGTGGACAGTGTCATCATCAGCTATATGTCTAGCAAGAAGTATAAGACCTGCACAAGTTGCAAGAGTAGGAAGTCCGTTGTTAATCATACAACGGATATCATCCATCATATCCAGCTTGTTAAGAAGCTGTCCCTGAACTGTACTTTCACCACCAGGAAGTATAAGACCATCTATCCCCTCTAAATCATCCCTTTGACGAAGCTGTTTAGCTGTATGTCCAAGACTTTCAATCATATGAGCATGCTCTATGAAAGCACCTTGTACAGCAAGTATGCCTATAATCATAATAATCAAAACCTCATTTCTAGCGTCCACGCTCTTCCATAATAATCTGTTATTTCGCTAGGTTGATACCAACCATAGCTTCTCCAAGATCCTCTGATAATCTGGCGATAAGAGCAGCATCCTGATAGTTAGTAACAGCCTGGACGATAGCAGATGCACGCTTTGCAGGGTTGCCTGACTTAAAGATACCAGAACCTACGAATACACCTTCGGCTCCTAGCTGCATCATAAGGGCAGCATCAGCAGGAGTGGCAACACCACCGGCAGCAAAGTTAACAACAGGAAGCTTGCCGTTATCATGAACGTAAAGAACAAGGTCGTAAGGTACCTGTAACTGCTTTGCTTCTTCAAAAAGCTCATCCTTGTGCATAGATGTTATCTTGCGGATCTCTGAATTCATTTTTCTCATGTGGCGTACGGCCTGAACAACATCACCAGTACCAGGTTCACCTTTAGTTCTTATCATAGATGCACCTTCATTGATTCTTCGTAAAGCTTCACCTAAATCTCTTGCTCCACATACGAAAGGAACATTAAACTGAGTTTGTCGATATGATATATATCATCAGCAGGAGAGAGAACCGCATTTTATGATGCACTGCAATGCGCTCGGGCACTCGGGCTGACGCCGTTAAGGTTGCCGTACCGACACCTTACCGAAGGCACAATGCTCCAGCATTTTGGTTTGAGACGGGATCATGACCTACCCAGCGAACTGCTCCTGACGC
>ENA-OQER01000918-OQER01000918.1-human-gut-metagenome-genome-assembly--contig:-NODE-918-length-15449-cov-2.974155_pt1 | contig 15449 bp, 15 predicted proteins | sample MGYA00242797_ERZ504639 | MGnify/ENA primary metagenome ERZ504639 (study PRJEB26092, sample SAMD00036306) | human gut metagenome | host: Homo sapiens | study: EMG produced TPA metagenomics assembly of...
GCCTGCCGCAAGACACCGGCCCGCTTGTGTACTTCTACAACCAGAAGGCCTTCGACGAACTGGGCATCAAGGTCCCAAGACCAAAGACGAGCTGATCTCAGCGGCAAAGACCGCGGCTGCATCCGGCAAGTACATCATGGATTACGAAGCCGATGAGGCTGGCAACATTTTCGCCGGTCTGTCCAACGCCTCCGACCCGTGGTACACCGTCAAGAACAACGCTTGGGTAGTCAACACCAACGGCAGCGGTTCGAAGGCTTTGCCGAAACCTTCCAGGAACTGATAGACAACAAGGCCACGCTGACTAACCCGCGTTGGGTGCCGTCGTTCGATGCATCCCTGCAGGATGGCACGCTGATCGGCAACATCGGCGCCGCTTGGGAGGCTCCGCTATTCAAGGACTCCGCAGGAGACACCGGCAAGGGTGACTGGCGCGTCACCCAGATCGGCGACTGGTTCGGCAATGGCACCAGCACCGGCCCTGACGGTGGTTCCGGCGTCGCAGTGCTCAAGGGCTGCGAGCACAAGGCCGAAGCCATGGAATTCCTCGACTGGTTCAACACTCAGGTTGAGGATCTGACCTCCCAAGGTCTGATTGTGGCCGCCGGCACCGAAACCGCGAAGACCCCTGAATCCTGGAACGAATTCTACGGCGGCCAAGACGTGATGAAGGAATTCGCTACTGCCAACGACAACATGGTCGCATTCAACTACATGCCGGGCTACTCCGCGGTCTCCGCAGCTATGCAGGAAGCCGCCGACAAGGCAGCCGACGGTTCCGGCAAGGTGGCGGACGTGTTCCCTGTGGCACAGCAGACCTCCATCGACACCCTCAAGAACTACGGCCTGTCCGTAGCGAAGTGATCGACGTATGGAACCAGGGATCACCCGCTCTGATTCCATAACCCCTCCAACGACGTGTGGAGCCAACGCAACACACGGCTCCACACCGTTCCTTATGAAAATATTCCTTGTGAATATTCCCTATGAATCGATCTAGCTGATTCGACGGAGCGGCTGAAACCGGCACTCCTCTCCCGTGATGACGATTTGGATACGGCGATTCGAACTGTGAAAGATGCCATCAACGATGAATGGCATCCGATGCGAAAGATAGGTACATCATGACTGCAACAACGCAAGCGGCGAAACCAAAGCGCACTGATGCGCAACGCCGCGAGAATCGAACAGGATGGGCGTTCATGGCGCCATTCGGCATACTGTTCGCCATTGTATGCATCATCCCGATTTTCTATGCCATCTATTCCAGCTTCTTCCGTCAGGTCACCGAGGGCGGCGGCGCGTACGGCGGCGGCGAATTGGTGAATAAATTCGTAGGATTCCAGAATTTCGAGTACGTGCTTACGTCCGGCAATTTCTGGTCCGGTGTGGGCAGGGTGCTGATCTACACCCTCATTCAGGTTCCGCTGATGATCATCATCGCGTTGGCTTGGCGATGGTCATCGATTCGTTCGTGGTCAAGCACATCACGGGTTTCCGTCTCGCTACTTCCTGCCGTACGCCATTCCAGGTGTGGTCGCATCCATCATTTGGGTGTACCTGTATAACGGTCAGATTTCGCCGATTGTCAAAGGTCTTGCGGCCATCGGAATAAACGTTGATTTCTTCAGCAAGAACGTTGTGCTCGCTTCCATGGCAAACATCACCACATGGACGTTCACCGGCTACAACATGCTGATTTTCTTGGCCGCACTGCAGGCGATTCCGCACGAACTGTACGAAGCCGCACGCATTGATGGCGCAAGTGGATGGCAGATCTCCATGCGCATCAAACTGCCGAACGTGCGTTCCGCGGCGCTGCTGTCCATGTTGCTGTCCATCGTCGGCACGATCCAGCTATTCAACGAACCGCAGATCATGCAGACCGCCGATCCGGGCATCTCCAAAACCTATACGCCAATGATGATGGCCATGAACACTTCCCAAGGCACGCTGACTCCGGGCGGTGACGGACCCGCATCGGCGGTCGCCATCGTCATGGCACTGATCGCAGGCGTTCTCGCCATGATCTACGCACTGGTCGAGAGGAAGGCGAACGAACAATGAGCAACGCAGTCGCAGCAAGAAAAGACGAACGCGCCCGCAGAAAAGCGGAACGCATGATGGAAAAGCAACGCGAAGCGGCCGAACACGATCTGCCGCGCTCCATGCGCCCATCGCCGATCACCAAAACCATTACCGTGATCGTGCTCGTCGTAGCGCTGATCTACTTCCTCTTCCCAATCTATTGGGCCATCATCGCATCCACCAAAACACCATCGCAGCTGACCAGCAGCAACGGATTGTGGTTCGCCGTCGGACTTGACCAGATTCCCGACGCCATCGCAACCAACTATTCGAAGCTTATGGGGTGGACCCGTGGCCAATTCTGGCGTTGGGTGCTGAATTCCCTGATCTACTCCGGGGTTTCCGCACTGATCGGCACCATCATTTCGGTGATGGCAGGCTATGCCACCGCAAAATTCAACTTCCGTGGCAAGGCCATCGCCATCGGCGTGGTCATGGGATGCATGCTGATGCCGGTCGCACTGCTCACCATTCCGCAGTACTCCATCTTCCACGCACTGCACCTGACCAACACCATGCTGGCGATCATCATCCCGTGCTGCGTTTCGCCATTCGGCTTCTTCCTCGGACGCGTGTACGCGCAAACCTCCGTACCGAACGAACTGCTGGAAGCGGCCCGCATCGACGCGCCGGTGAAGCGAGAATCTTCTTCACCATCGTGCTCCGACTGCTCGCCCCAGCCATGGTGACCATCTTCCTGTTCCTCTTCGTGGGAACGTGGAACAACTTCCTGCTGCCGTTGATGATGGTTTCCTCCGACACCCTCAAGCCGGTCACGCTCGGCCTGTATGGCATGGTATCGCTCGCAACCTTCAACGATCGTGGATCGCTGATGATGGGCGCACTGCTCGGCGTACTGCCGGTGATCGTGCTCTTCCTCGGCTTGCAGCGCTACTGGCAGGCCGGTCTTGCGGCAGGCGCGGTCAAGGGTTGACGGGCATCCATCCAACTCCATGCGTGGCATGCAAACGCCACGCATGAGTTGGATCAACAGAACAACCGTAATCCGGGCCCCACTATTTCAGGCAGGTACATGCAATGAACGCAAGACTGCACCATAACGGCCGTTCGCAAGGATGCGTCGGCATCGACATCGGCGGAACGAAAATCGAAGGCGTGCTGCTCGACGCAACAGACCGCGTCATCGACGTCTGCCGTATGCCATCGCACTCCGGTGAAAGCAATGTCGTAACCGACATCGTGCGCGTCGCCCACATACTGTCCAACGAAGCGCTGCCCATCGGCATTGGCATTCCAGGCAGGTGAACTGCGCAACCGGGCAAGTGCGCAACGTCGTCAATCTTGATATTGAAACGTTGGAACTTGGCGAACGCGTCAGTGCAATCATGCACGCTCCGGTGCACGTGGAAAACGATGTGAACGCGGCTGCGGTCGGAGCCGCGGAATTCGTGGAACAAGTCGACGGCAACGCAACCGTCGTATTCCTCAACTTTGGCACGGGACTGGCCGCAGGACTCGTGCGCGGCGGACAAGCCGAACACGGGTACAGCGGATCCATCGGCGAAATCGGGCACCTACCCATCGACCCCAACGGATTCGAATGCCCATGCGGGCAGCGTGGATGCTTGGAAACCGTGGCATCCGGCGGGGCCGTGGCAAAACTTTGGCCCTCCGCAAACCCGCCCATGCCTGATCTCATCCGCAAAGCGCGGCAAGGAGACGGGCATGCCAACGACGTGCTCACCATGGTGGCCCACGCCATGGGCGACACCATCCAAATCGTCGCGCAAGCCTACGATCCGCAACGCATCATCATTGGCGGAGGCATGGCGAAAACCGGTGACGCACTCATCGAAGTCATCCAAGCCGAACTGAGCCGCAGAGCCGAAGGATGCCGATTCCTGACCACACTCGACATCGCATCGAAAATCAGAATCGCAGCCATTGACCAACCAATCGGCGCAATCGGCGCGCGCTCGCGGCAAAACGAGCGCAACCGCAATCGTGAATGCGTGATACTTCAGGCAGACTGGAACAAGCGCAACAATTCCGGAAATCCAGATACGGCAATCCGAGAATCACAATCGAGAATTGAAATCGATAATCGAGAATTGAAATCGATAATCGACAATCGAAAGGCGAATCGATGGCAAGCGAGAACACCCGCAAATGGGCGATCATTCCCGAACCGAACAGCATGACGGTCGGCGAAGGCACGGTGCTGTTGCCCTATGCGGGGCGCGTGAACGAATCCATTGCGATTGGCGATGGCGATTTCCTGCTTGCGCATCAGCTTGTTGCCGACATACGTTCCGCGACAGGCACTGATTGGGATATTGCGACGGGCGATATGTGGTCGGGCTTCATCAGATTGCGTATTGCGGATTCGCGGGATTTCGATTCGCAGGATGCGGTACCGCCGGCGCATACACGCTGACTATCAACACTGACGGCATTACGATTACCGGTTGCGATTTCGAGGGTGTGCGCAACGGCGTGCAGACCCTGCGTCAACTCATACGGCAAAACGGTGCCGTACTGCCGGAACTGCAGATTGCAGATGCTCCCGCATGCCAAATCAGGGGATATTATTTGGACGCGACGCGCGGCCGCGTGCCAACGCTCGCATGGCTCAAACAGTGGGCCGACAAACTCTGCCTCTACAAATACAACCAATTGCAGCTGTACATCGAGCATACGTTCGCATTCGACGGTATGAGCGAAACATGGCGCGGATCAAGCCCGCTCACGCCGGCAGACACACTCGAATTCGACCAATACTGCGCGAACCTTGGCATCGAACTCGTGCCGTCAGTCTCCACATTCGGACACCAATATGTGGCGATGCGCACGCAGGAACTGCGCGAACTTGGCGAATTCCCCGAAGACGCAGACCGGCCGTTCAGCTTCATCGAACGCATGAGGCACCACACGCTCAACGTCGCCGACGATCGAGCCTTCGCATTCTCTGCGCAACTGGTCGACTCGTATCTGCAACTTTTCCGTTCGAAGCGATTCAACATCTGCGCCGACGAAACCTTCGACCTCGGCAAAGGCAAGTCGAAGCAGGAAGCGCAACGCGTGGGCGTCGCAGCGCTGTACGCAACATACGTGGGCAAACTCTGCGAACACCTGTCTAAGCAGGGCCGCGAACCCATGTTCTGGGGAGATATCGCCATCGAAATGCCGGAAATTCTCGAAACCCTGCCGAACAATGTCACCCTGCTGAACTGGCAGTACGATCCGGAAGCGACTGACGAAAAAATCCAACTCGTGGCGCAAGCCGGAGCCAAACAAATCGTATGCCCGGCCGTATGGGGGTGGAATGCGCTGCTGCCGCGCATCGACGATGCGTGGAACAACATCGCACGCATCGCGCGCTACGGCATCGACTGCGGTGCGGAAGGCATGCTCGTCACCGATTGGGGCGATTTTGGGCATGTCAACGATCCGCGCATGGCCGTGCCCGGCATGATATTCGGTGCGCAATATGCGTGGAATCCTGCCGGAGATACTGCCGAAAATGATTTGCTTGAGCGTATTTCGCGCGTCGAATATGGCGATTGCAGCGCACGATTCGTTGCATTGCTTCGTAACGCTTCCGCGCAAGCCGTATTCACTTGGCGTGAGCTTGTGGAATATCTCGAATTGGATGACGGCACGGGAAACTGCAATACCGATGTTGCGCAAACCATTCCCTGCCTGGCCGATCGCTTGGTTGATCATTTATCTGACTGTGGAAACGCAATGACTGTGCGTGAAGCACGCAATCGCATGATGCGCAATATGGCAACGACAATCGAACGAATTCCGCAAGCCAATCGTGCATTGCAACAATGCATGGTCGACATCGCGCCGATTGCGGCACATATGGGAAATCCGGGCATTACTGCTGCCGTACGCATCGCCATGGAAGGGCAGCTGCTGCTCAATCGAGTGGGATTCGCGCTCGCCGAAGCACATGACGTGCGTGATGCGCATGACGCTGGCGATTGGCGGCCTTCCGATTATCGTGCGCTGGCGCGCGAGCTCGAATGCTGGTGCGAGGCCTATGCGAAGGAATGGAACGCGACAAGCCAACCATCGGAACTGCATCGCATTCAGGAAACCGTGTGGAAAGCAGCCGACGAGCTTCGACGAATCAGCAAATAAATCATCAAACAAATCCTCAAGAAATCAGCAAAACGAAAAACGTCAATCCAATGCCAATGAAAGGAACATCATGACCGAAGTCATCATCGTGAAAAACGAGCGCGAAGCAGGCGATATTTACGGCCGTTCGGTCGCCGATCTCATCAAAACCAAGCCGAATGCGGTGCTGGGACTGGCAACCGGATCCAGTCCGCTCGCCGCATACCAGTCGCTCGCACGCATTGTGCACAGCGAGCATATTGACGTATCGCAGGTGCGTGGTTTCGCATTGGACGAATATTTGGGATTGCCGCTTGATCACCCGCAGTCATATCATTCCACCATTCACCGCACGGTCGTGGAACCGCTTGGACTGAACCCTGATTTGGTGCACGTGCTGGTGACGTGCTCGACGGGGCGCCGCTGAGCGACGGCGAACGCATTGCGGCTGCCGGCCCTGCCTACGATAAGGCAATCGAAGAGGCCGGTGGCATAGATGTGCAGATTCTGGGCATTGGCACGGATGGGCATGTGGCTTCAATGAGCCGGGATCGTCGCTTGCTTCCGGCACGCGCGTCAAAACGTTGGTTGAGCAGACGCGCATCGATAACGCCCGATTCTTTGACGACGACATCGACAAGGTGCCTACGCATTGCATCACGCAGGGTATCGGCACGATTCTCAAAGCCCGCCACTTGGTGCTGCTTGCCTTCGGATCAGGCAAGGCCGAAGCTGTGGCCGAAACGGTGGAGGGCGGTGTGAGCGCGTTCTGCCCGGCGTCCGCGCTGCAAATGCATCCGCATGCCACCATTATTGTGGACGAGGAGGCCGCGAGCCGCCTGCGTCACAAGGACTACTACCGTTACGCCTACGCCCACAAGCCCGCCTGGCAGCGCATCTGATTGCTGCTCCGCAGTCGGTGTCCGCTAGCGTCCGGATTCTTCCACTCGCTGGAACATTCTGGACGTTTTTCGGCCTTCCAGCGGAGGATTCCTCCACTCGCTGGAAGTTTTGGGCAGTACGGGGGGTATTTGGCAGTCCAGATTCCTCCACTGACTGGAGGAATTGGGACTCTGAGGTGGCTGTTAGCGGGAGGATTTCTCCACTGACTGGAAGGATTGGGTTGCTGATGGGCTTGTCAGCGGGGTAATTCTTCCACTGACTGGAAGAATTGGATGCTAATTGAGGAATATGGCTGTGAGTGAATTGGAAGGTATGAAGATGGAACAGTCTCGTGAGCGGTTTGCGAATGATGTGGACGTTGCGTTGGCGCAGACGGCCAGTCCGTTTGCGATTCGCAATGCGCGCAAAGTCGATGCGCGAGGTGTTGCGGAGCATTATTGGCTGGTTTCCGATGGCGATGCGATTGTTGCGGTCGGAGATCGGGACGCTGATTTTGCTGCGGCTTGCGCAAGCGTCGGTTTGAACGCTGATGCTGATTCTGTCGGTTCAGTTGGTTCCGACAGTTCCGCAGCCGGTTCCGTAACCGACGCTGCAGGTCGATGATGACTCCCGGTTATGTTGACATTCATGCGCACGGTTCGTGGGGCAGTTCCTTCGATGATGGCGTGCAGGGCATACGCATGGCTCGCGCAGGTCACATGATGCACGGCACCACCCGCCAAGTGCTCAGTTTGATCACCAATCCGCTTGACGTGATGTGCGCCAATCTCGAAACCGTGCACGGCATGATGAGCGCCCGCCCTGACATTCTCGGCGCGCATCTGGAAGGACCGTTCCTTGCGCTGTCTCGCAAGGGTGCGCATGATCCGGAATGTTTGAAGGATCCGGTTCCCGAATATGTTGATCGGCTTTTGCAAGCGGCAGGCGGCTGTCTGCGTCAGATCACCATCGCCCCCGAATTGCCGCACGGCATTGATGCGATTCGTCGCTTCGCGGCGGCCGGAGTGTTCCTGCGGTAGGACATTGCGATGCCGATTATGCGACCGCTCGCAAGGGTTTCGACGCGGGCGCGGGCATTATGACGCACATGTTCAATGCGATGAATGGCTTGCATCATCGCGAGCCTGGTCCAATTCCGGCTGCTGTTGAGGATCCACGCGTCACTATCGAGTTGATCAATGATGGTTTTCATGTGCAGAATCCGATGGTGCGTTTGGGATTTGGTTTCGCACCGCATCGCACGGCATTCGTGACTGATGCCATGGCTGCTACCGACTGCCCGGACGGTCATTATCTGCTGGGTGCGTTGGATGTGGATGTGATCGATGGTCACGCTCGGCTCGTGTCGAATGGTGCGATTGCCGGTTCCACGCTGACGTTGGAAAAGGCTGTTCAGCGTGCGGTGCTCGAATTGGGATTCACGCCCGCCGACGCGGTGGAGGCCGCCACGTTGACTCCGGCCAAAGCATTCGGTTTCGACCGCGCGAACCCGGTCACCAAGCAACCTCTCGGTCTGCTTGCTCCCGGCTACGCTGCGACGTGCTTCTGCTCGATCCCGCCACCTGGTCCGTCACCCACGTCTGGTGTGACGCTCGCCCTCTCCGCTAAAGCGAGATTACTGAAGCGAGATTACTGAAGCACAATTGCAGGGCCGGCTCCGCAACAGGATGCCGGCCCTTGCCGTATCTCAAGTTTTTATATTTAGTCTTGCGGGGTGAAGCTGTCGCGTGCGACGAGACTGGTGGAGATTCGCATATGCTGGCTGATTTTGCGGTCGCGGTCAGCGCTTCGGCAAGCATAAGCACCGCGGCTTTCGCAAGCTCGTCCTGGCTAATGTCGTACGACGACAATGCGGGAGACGTGTATTTTGCGATCTCCTGATTGTTGATGCTGATCACTTTGATATCTCGCGGCACCATCACATTTTCGGTGGCAAATGCCTGCAGCACGCCAACCGCCAACGGATCGGCTGCGACGATTACCGCGTCGGGCAGATCGTCCGCATGATCCTGCACCAACTGACGCCCCTGCAAACGGCCGTTTTCCACAGTGAACGGGCCGTCCGCATACACCAATCCTTGCGCATCCAATCCCAAGCGCAACGCCCAATTGCGGAATGCGAACGTACGAATATCTTCCGGATATTCATGCTTGCCCATAATGTTGCCCAAGCCGCCAATGAAGCCGATCCGAGAGCAACCCGACCCCATAAGCGCGTCGATCGCATCCAATATGGTTTGTTCCAAATCCGGCTGTACCGAATCGAACAATGCCGGCGCAGGATTGATGTCGATGAATACGCCGTGGGGGAGCTTCTTATGCAAGCGGCGAAGCGTCTTGTGATTTAGTGGGGACGGGCCGATCGAAATAAATCCCGCGTATTTATCGGCATCGGCGATCAGCGAATCCACGTCCTCGTGCATGGTCACGTTCATGCGCTGCTCTTCGGCATGCTTGACGAGCACTTCGCGCAGCTCGTCGAAATACGCGTCCTGCAAGCCCTTGTCGGGTACGACATTGTCGAGAATCGCAACATCCTGCGGAATGGTGATGCGCTGGTATTGCGGTACGTTCTTGTATCCCATTTCCAGACTGGCGTTTAGAATCTTCTCGCGGGTGGAATCCTTCACCGAAAAAGTGGGATCGTCCTTCAAAACCCTGGAAACAGTGGCTTGGGAGAAACCTACCCGTTTCGCTATCTCTCTGATAGTGGCCATGTGAATCCTCCTCAAAGCCATCGTTGGCTAAACACGTTTACTAATTAATTTAGCACACATGCTCCCATCTCGCCATATTTCCTCCAAGCGTTTCACGAGATGAAGCAATCGTGCGACAAACGAGACTCCTCTTTACTCAGCTTGCCTCGGGGCGGCTTCGGGCAATGAAGTGCCCATGGTTTCGAGGCGCATGAGGAACTCGTTGGCGCTCATGGCGTTGCTCAACAGCGTGCCCTCGGCGAGCGTGCCTCCGATGGAACGGATGAACTCAACCTGGTCCAGGGACTCCACGCCATCGAACACCACATGGAACGCATCGTTATCGCGCGAAATCTCGAGCGTACGCTGCATGATCTGCTTTGCGCGAGGCGTACGGAAATCGCGAACCACCGTCTTGTCGAATCGTGCGAAATCCAATGGCAGATGCGCGAACGCGGCAACCTCCGAATACGTGGTGCCAGCATTGGCCAAACCCAACTCGACGTTCGGCAAAGCGGCAAGAGCGGCAACCTCATCATCAACTTCATCATGCACCACATGAATGGCATGCGATCCCAACTGCAGGCCGAAACGCAGCTGTGGCTGCTCATGAGTCAACTGCTCCAAGCGCTCGTGGAAGATGGACGCGCCTAATTCCGAACCATTCATGCAAATGTCCACAATATCCAATTCGGGTGCCACCTTGCGGAATGCGGTCATGTCTTTCACGCAGGTTTCCAGCACGTCGAGCGTCAGCTGCACGCTCATGTTGAGACGATGCGCTTCAGCCGTTACGAAATACGGTGCCAGCGTACGGCCCTTCGCGTCATGCACGCGCACAATCGTATCCAGCGAAGTGATACGTTTCGTATTCACATCGAAAATCGGCTGGTAGAGCACGGAAATCGTATTGTCTTCGATCGCATGGCGAAGCACGTCGGAAGCGTTGAAATAGTCTCCCGAACCATTCTGCGCGGCGAGCGTGGACGTCATGCCGTCGACTACGGGCAGATTGGAGCTCTCCGACTCGTAGATGTGCGCGCTCGCATCGGCGAGGAGCACGGAGAAGCCGTCTGTCGCATTCGAGAACGAAATGCTGCTCGATACGTCCACGGAAACCTCGCCTTCTTCGGTGTATACCGGCATGACGGCAAGATTGCGCATGCGCGTGGCCAACTCCTCCACATCGCTGGTTGACGTCACATCGGTTACGATCATGGCGAATTCCGCGCCGTTCACGCGCGAAAGCGTGGCGTTTCCCGGCAGCAGCTGGCTTAAACGCATGCCCACGGATCGCAGCACGGCATTGCCGATTTTGCGTCCATAATGTTCGTTGACGGTGCGCAAATGCTCCACGCCGAAATACACCACGGCAACCAGATTATGCACATTCTCGGTCTGCAGACTCTTCAAATGCCCGATGAACGCACGATACGTGAGTGCGCCGGTCAGCGTATCCGTTTCCGATTCGGTGCGTAGCAGCGTCACTTCCTTGTTCACGCGTAACGATTCGGTAAGCACTTCGCCGCAGGTGAGCAATATCGTCTCGTCGGTCGACATGAACGGACGATTCCAAATATTGCGTTCCATCGCGAGATAATACTGTCGCGAGCCGGTGGAAATAGGCGCGGAATAGCGGTAGGAATACCCTCTTTTATCAAGATTGTTTGCATTGCTGATGAAACAGCGCATGCGGGTGAGGCCACGATTGATGCGTCTTACGACGGTCTCTTCCGGCACTTGATTCGGCAACGGCAGCGCGTCGCTCACATTCGCTATGCATTTCAACGCACTTCGGGATCGCGTGAGCCGGTTCATCGTATCGACCGTCATCAGCAACAGCGAGTAGGCGATCAGTGCCAGCATGAACACGGAAAGCACGGTGGCAGTATCCGAGCCAATATTGGCGAACTCCAGAATTTCAGGAATCCACACAATCGCCATCAAATCAGCCAAAGCCATGGCAAGAATGTGAGACAGCGAATACTCGCGCATGGCTTTACGAATCGGAATTTGTACAAAAAAGAACGTTACAATATCACAAATCAATCGAATAATCGGCACTGCAACAGTCATAATCAGTAATGGCAGCAACCAATGCTGGAATTGATAAGGATTAATCGCAGCATTGACGGAATTCTGGCTGATGATAATTGACAGTACGTGAGAAGTGTTCGCAAATAATATTTTGATCAGTGGGATTGGCGCAAGCGTGGTTCCGGCGCGAAGAATGCCGATTTTCAGACTGCGTGCGGTGATGATCGACGTGATGATGGTAACGATGATCAGGAACATGGCCACGTCGGGAAAATAGCCGGTTACCAGCAGTATGACGGTCAACGGTGGCAGCACGGTGTGTTCGGCGGCAACGCGATACGACGAACGCTTTTTGTGGTAGATCAGGCACAGCAGAAAACACAGCGACCATATGCAGATGCGCGCAGGGTCTTCCATAAGTTGCTGCACGCCTTCCTGTGCATGGAATGCGATTGCGGCCGCAATGCACAACGCATGGATGATGGCCAGAATGGTGAGTCTGGCTGGTTTTCTGATGCCGTCTTTTGGCTGGCTGCCGGTGGCTGCCTGATGCTTTGATTGCTTCGATGTCATGATTGCCTGATTTCGTTCCCCTGTTGCGTGCCACTTTTACTGAAAAGTAGCGACTGCCTTGTGTTCCTGCCTTGTATTGTGTCTGTGGTTGCGTCTCGCTGCGGCAAGTGTTTATAACACCGGTCCGATGATGCGCCACGGTGCGTTCGTGCCTTCCTCGGCGCTGTCCGGCTGCTCGTTTTCGTTGTTGCCCAACGATTCGTAGATATTGCCGTTCCAGATCACCTTGTCGCCTTGCTTGTACAGTACTCCCGGTTCCCACGTGGGGTAGGCCTGCTGCGAGGAATTCCAGCTGGCATTGTCGAAGTCGACGAGCGTGCCCGGCGTGCCTCGGAAGCCCGAGCCCAAGGTGGTGGCGAATTCGCCGTCCGTCTGTTTCATGCCGCTGCAGAACGTTTTGAGCGTGTTGGTGTTCGTATAGTTTTCGCCGCATTGCTGGTCGCGGTTCAGCGACCACATGCTTAAGTGGCCCAGGCTTGTTTCCAGTGCGAACGTGTTGATTTCGCGCGCATTGTCAAGCGTGAAATACTCGTTTTTGGTATCGTTCTGGCCGATGAGCACGGTGGCTCCCAACAGCTCCCAGATCTGATGGTCGCTGAAGAGTTTGCCGCGACTGTACAGCAACGTTTTGTATTGCGCGTGGGCCGCGTTCAGCGAACTTTTGATCAGCGTGGATTGCGTGATCGACGTGGACGCCACGTTGAAATCCATGGTCATGAGATTCACGGTGGATAGCGTCACGCCGGCATCCAGAAACGCGTTCACGGTTTGCATTCCTTGCGTTGTAAGACCTTTCGCGTCGGCTGGAAGCGTCAACTGATGATCAGATCGTGACTGGTATCGTCTTTCCCTTTGTTTTTGGCTTTTTCGTTGGCGATGAGTTTTGCCACGGCTTGCGCTCGCCGGGTTGCGGTTTCGCTGTACCCGTCGAGATTCGAGTTTTCGATGTCGAAGTCGAGCGAGGTGATGTGATAGCGGTCGATCACCTGCTGGTATGCGTCGGCAAGGGAATCGACGTCGGAACATGCGCTGGCAAGTTCGGTGCCGTTCTGCCCGCCGAAGCTGACGGTTACCGTGCGATCGGTTTTGTAGGTTTGCGCGATACGGCTGTCGAGATCGAGCGTGGAAGCCGCTTCGTCGAGCGTGTAGTAGCCGCCCCAGCTGGGCTGGCAGCCGTCGCCGGCGGTGACGAAACCGAGAATCACATTCCGGTAGACGTTGCCTACCTTGGATTCGAACTCGTATGAGGGTGTCGCGGTCACGTCCACATAGCCGCCGAACCAGGGTTCCGGCAATTTCTTAGCCGCCGTTCGCGTGAACGTGATCCACGACCATGTGCCGGCCGCGACGAGCGCGATGCACAGTATCGCTATGAACAGTCGGAGGAAGGAAAATCGTCTTCCTGGAAACAGGGGTTTCATCATTCCCTTTCGAAATCGTCAGGTCACCAATGCCGATGGGGACATTGGGGTGTCTAGCAGGCTGTGTCCCGCTGGGCTTCGGTGCATATGCGGGGGATTTTACGGGGGATTAAGCTTTCCTCTCGTGCGCTGTTTTTCTTATATCTCGCTTACAGTTAGGGAGTGTAGTCTGCGGCTAGTACGACGATTTCAACAGTGATGTATGGTTTATGCAGGTGAGGCAGCGCTGATAATGCAAAGGGGTATATGGTGGCAAAAATAGGGGATTTTGACGGCGATGACCGCAGGCACCAGTGGGGTGCTGAAACCTCCACGCAACCGCTTGCGATCATGCATGCCAAGCCTTCGCCAACGCGCGTTGTGCTTGGCTACGTTGCCATCATCTGCACGGTTGTTTCATGGCTGATCTACATGATCACGATGATTCTGTCGTTGTTCGTCAACAATCCTTCACTCACGTTACGTTTCGTGGTTGAAGGCGTGCTGTACATGACGATTGTGACCACGCTGATTTTCAGCGCGCTCGTCTACTTGACCACACGGCAAGGGGCGCTATACCGTTTCATCCGGCATGACGCGTGCCTCGGGCGATGCTCGACGACCATTTCGCACACAACTACGATAAGGGAATCACAGTGCTGATTCTTCGTACGTGGAACAGCCGAAAGTCGTCGAAAAAACGATCTGGTCGGCGGCATTGCAGGAATTTCCCGACCTTGCAGTCGTACTCCTAATCGACGATCCTCCGCATCCTAAAAATGATGAAGCGCGAGCGATTCTCAAAGCAAGCCGCGAACTCATGCCGAAAGTATTGGCCGAATTGGCGGCACCTGCGGAACGTTTCACCAAAGCGCGCGACGAAACCGTTGCGGCGCTCGCCGATCAGATGGACGCAAGGCGTAGTGTGGTCGCACGCTGTGCGGAAGACTATCGTGCGGCCGCGCAATGGTTGGAGCATAAGGCCGACACATGGCTGGTCGAAGATCATACCGACGATTTCTTCTGCGACCAGGTATTGCGCGGTCTTGCACGCGACCTGCGTTTGACGGAACAGGCGTTGAACGAATCGATCACCCTGCAGCAGCATGTCGACGCGAATCGCATTCTGCAACTGTACGAACGTTTGGTACGCATTTTCACCGCAAAAGGATGTCGTTCGAACGCAAGCTGTATGCGTCGACCTCCCGTGAAGGCAACAAAGCCATGAATCTGAATTCGTTCATCGGATTGATGGGGCACTCGCTCAAGCGCGTGGAAACGTCGGACGGGGTGATTCTGCGTGACGTGCGCGAGGGAGAATCTCCCGATTTCGTGATGCGCAATTCCGAATACGTGCTGACGTTGGACGCCGATTCCATGCTGTTGCGCGACTACTGCCTGCGCCTGGTGTACCAGATGGAACAGCCCGGCAATGAGCGCGTGGCCGTGATCCAAACCCCGTATTCCTCGTATCGTGGCGCGCCGACGCGAATCGAACGCATCGCGGCCGCCACCACCGACATTCAGCACATGCTGCATCAGGCATGACCTACTATGACGCCACGTCTGGGTAGGTGCGAACGCGGTGATCCGCAAGGCCGCGCTCGACGATATCTGCGTGGTGTCGACTGAGGGCACGCGCACGGTGAAAACGTATATT